>Ga0307507_10003470_pt1 | contig 30473 bp, 6 predicted proteins | sample 7_EM_MG_FD_207223 | JGI IMG/M metagenome (GOLD analysis project Ga0307507, IMG submission 207223) | Populus trichocarpa ectomycorrhiza microbial communities from riparian zone in the Pacific Northwest, United States - 7_EM | ecosystem: Host-associated > Plants > Roots > Unclassified | place... | reverse complement strand
AGGATGTAAGGAAGGAAGGATGGGTAAAAAATAAGGTGGCTACATAGGAGAGGCTAGCCGTATCGGGAATATAGCGGGGACCCGATGCAGAGCTTCGTGCAGAGCTTCGTGTAAAGCTTCGTGTAGAGCTTCGTGCAGAGCCTCTTGTAAAGCTTCGTGTAGAGCTTCGTGCAGAGCCTCTTGTAATTAGCATATAACTTAAAAATAATATATTATATTACCTCAATTGCATATTAAGGAATGTATAAGTTGGTCAACTGCGTATTATTTAACTTTTAAATATGTTAAATTGGTCAACTGCGTATTATTTAACTTATAAATATGTCAAGTTGGTTAATTGCAGGTCAATTACGTGTCGTTTAACTTTTAAATATGTCAAGTTGGTCAACTGCGTGTTATTTAACTTTTGAATATGTTAAGTTGGTTAATTGCGTGTTAAGTTAGTTAAGTTGCATGTTAAGTTGGTTAATTGCGTGTTAAGTTGGTTAATTACATGTTAATTACGCGAAACGCGCTAAATAAAGTCTACTTAAATCTTATCCTGCGAGTATTTTCCCGATAAAGAACCCCTAAAGTAGGACCTAGTAGATATATACTATAAAGATAGCTCCAAAGATAGTAAATTAAGTATAGTAGCCGTATATAAAATAGGAGAGAGAAATAGGATTAATTATATAATAAACTAGAATTAAGGACCCTATATAGAGAGACTAGTAAGAGAAAAAGATACTAAAATAGTAGAAAAATAACTAGTAATAGAATAAGAATAGAGGAAAATATTATACTAGAATCTATAAAGGAAGCTATTCCTTTTCTCTTAAAGCCCTTAAGGATAGATATCCTAAAAGCCATAATTGGCTTTTTTCTAGCCAAGGCTAGAAAAAGGCTACTTTAAATCCTTCTTTAAAACAATAGGGAAAAATAAAGAAAGTAAATCCTTTAGGGAATATAACGCTTTATAAACCCCTAAGTACCTACTACTAGATTATAGCCTATATGGAGAAGAGAGAAAGAAAATATAAAGGTTGTAATAAAGTCCTAAATTGCAGTAAATTGCGGTCTTATGGTCAGTCTCTAATTGCTAAGTTAGTAGAAATAGGTAGATATATATAAGGTATTATGGGGGTATTCCGTAACACTTATTAGTTAATATATTATCTATAGGTTTAACCTACCTATACGCTACTGGCTGCGTTTATATAAGCCTATTATACGTTTCCTTAATAGTAACTAGATAGTAATCTAGGATGCCTATAATCTAACGGTTATTACTAGCGATTTCTAAGATACCCCTTATACTATCGGGCCTTAGACCTTTTAAGGTGGCCTATTTAATAGTTATAATATGGTTTTTAAATAGGATTAGCTCGCGGAAGTAGATTTATTAATTAGCTTTCGGTTTAAATAATTTATCTAGGGCACTTTAGACCCTAAACACCATTAAATAGGTACCCTTAATACTCTCCTAGTAGATATTAAGGCTAATAAAATGGTCTATCCGCTATAGCTAGAAGATTTCTTCTTTACGCCAATTATAAATAAAATAGAGGACCTATTATTACTAGTAGTAAGTACTTATATAGACTCTCTAGATATAGAGATATTAGTTAAAAATATATTAAAGGACCTATTATTACTAGCAGTGAGTACTTATAGAGACCCTTTAGTACTAGCGTAAATTACTTATACTTAAGGGGGAGGTAATCAAATACCTAAAACTATTAAGTATACTATAGTAGCTTATAGTAAGAACTGCGGTAATATATAGGGTAAAGCCTAATTTATTAATATTCTATATAAGCTATACTTTAATATAACCTAGCTATACTAGTAACTTATAGGCGACTCATAAGCGAGGCTATTATACGCCGGCTATAAAGCTTAATTTAAAAAGTATTCCTTTTATACCTAGTTTATTACTCTATACTAGCTTAGCAAACTATCTATATATTAAGTAATAAGCCTATTTATAACTAGAGTTAATTTAACTTAGGGTTATAACCTACTAGCGACCCATTAATAGTAACCTATATTAATAACTTATATACTATTCTATGTATATACTATATAAATAACACAAGGCTAAGGTATAGGGTTAGTAGCGGATTTAATAGATATATAGCCTTACCGCCTATATATCTAGCTATATATAAATAACTTATAACTTACCTATAAAGTATATATAGCGCTAAGCCAGTATAACGTAAGGACAAGTATAGGGTTAGTAGCGGATTTAATAGGTATACTACCTTACTACCTATAAGTCTAGCTATATATAAATAACCTATAACCTACTTATAAGGTACTAGTAACCTACCTATATAAGTAAGCTTTTAGAATATTTTAATAGTTTACTAAATTTAAGCGAGCCCTAAATAGACTAATTATGATTTTTTATACCGGATATAGAAAATCGCTATTAACTTAGTTAAATATATGGAATTCTTAGTAAGACAAATCTATTACGGACCTTATATTAGCAGTAGTATAACTACTAAGAGAAGATATAAATGGGTTAGTTAAGATAGTATAAGAGGCACTAAAACTAATTAAGTTATAGAATAAGGGGTAACTAAGTTATATAGCTAGTTAGAGGACTAAGTTTAGAACGTAGGAACGTAAGGGACGTACTAATATACTAACGTACCAACGTACGTAGTACATTTCTTAGGCGCAGTATTATGTATTTAAAGGACTACAGCCCCTACCTAAATAGTTCTTCTCTTTAAAGTAAATCTTAGAATATAATTAGAGTTAATCTATTAGGCAATCTACTCCACTAGTTATTTATATTATTAACTTCTTATTTACCTATATACCTAGCCCATTAACAAGTCTAACGTGATATTTCCTATAAGGCTTCGTTATAAAATCTAACTAATTAGACAACTTTAACCACTAGTTAAAGTTCCTTAATATTTTTACGCCACGTATATATAGTATATATTTCTTTATATATAGTAAAAACTGGTTAGTACAATATCTAATTATAACGATATACTCTATATTACGATCTATATCCCTTAATTAAAGTGTTTTTGGTATAAAATTACGATATTTTAACTGTTACGGAGTAAGCATAAGCGGTGATAATATATAGCGAAGTAGATATTATTAAGCTATGTATATAAACTGCGTAATAAAGTTAAGACGTTATATAAGGAAAGAAGGTAAGAAAACGGGAAGAAAGGGTATATATTATTAGTTTAGTTACTTAGTTAATACGTGTATAGAGCAGAATAGGATTTAAGTAGCGGTCCTAGCAGAACTTAGCAGGATTTAGTAAACTTAGTAGAATATAGCAGAATGCGGCAGACTGCTATTAGATTACCATAGATTACCAGTAAATTGCCATTAAATTGCCGTCTTACGGTCAGTCTCTTCTTACTACATTAGTAAAAACAGGTAGATATATATAAGGTATTACGGAGGCATCCTATAACAGTACCCCCCCTTTAAACTTAAACTTCTATAAGATGGGATTATAGTAGTTCTAGGTAGAGTTTATAAAAGTTTTCTGCGGCTTATATAAGTCCTATAAAGTTAATGGGTTCCCATATAGGCTTAATAAAGCCTCTTTATTTCGTAAGGTATATATATTTATATTTCCATTTATTATACTTAATATCATTAACTCTTTTAATAAAGTACTTATCTTTACTATCCACTTTAACTAATAGGGGAGGGCCCTAGATCTATTTAGGCAGAATATCTAATATAGAGGTAGTAGAGTAAAGGACTGACGTATAGAATATAGGGTAGATTTTAACCATATTAGGGAGCTTTAGTTAATAGGCATAGGGAAAGACAACCATTTTAACCTTATAAGGGCCAGCGTTCTTCTAATTAAGTTTCTTAATAGGTTGTTTTATATTTAAATTTCTTATATCTAGCCAGACAAAGTCACTAATTTAGTAGGCTAGTACTAGGGTTTAATTATTATTTGCTATAGCTTTATAAACAGATTAGGCCTATATTATTTTGTTAGTAAGAAACTCTTATAGTTCTTCCATCTTCTTTATAAATTAATTTACTTTTATAATTTATAAGACATGACAAGCTAGGTAAGGAATATTACTAAAGGGTTTAAAACCTATTTACAGATACTGGCTATAGTTGGCTAGGAATAGGAAGACCTTTATAGTTTCTAAGACGGAGTTATTTATAGTAAGCTTAGTAAATGCAAGCCAGTCTATCTAGTTGTCCTATAAATATAATGTATATATCCAGATATACTATTTTATTATAGCATTTACATATTCCGTTTAACCATCTATTTCTAAGTAGTATGCTATAGACAATAGTGCTTTAATACAGAGTTAGGTAGTTAGTTCTTTTTAAAATATAAAAATTAACTAGCTGCCTTTATTGGAGATAATTATTTTAGGGGGTCCGTAGAGTTTCTATATATAATCTAAAAACAGTTAGGCAACAGTAGGCGCTAATATATTAGGGTAGGCAATTAAGTGTTTTATCTTAGATAGTTAATCTATAACTATTATAATATTTATGCAGCCTTTACTTATGGGGAGCTTAACAATAAAGTTAATTAAGATATCCTTCTATCTTTAGTTCAGAACAGGTATTAGCTTTAAAGAGCCATTATATGTCTTATATAAAGCTTTAGCTTATTAGCAGGTATAGTAGCTAGAGATATACCTTTATATTATATTATGCATATTTAGCCAGTAATATTCTTATTAGAGTAGTTCTAGGGGTTTTCCTTAGCCTAGGTAACTGGCTACTAGTAGGTTATATACATATTTAAGGAGCTTAAGCTTAAGTTCGTTATAGTTAGGTATAACTAGGCGATTCCTATAGCATAAGCGGTCTCTATAAGCTTTGCATTTACTTAAAAAAATTCCTTTTAAATTATCTAATACCACCTTAGATTAGCTTAAGAGTCTCTTAAATAAACTTATTATTTAGGTATTTATTAACTATTATCTATTTAATTAATCAATCAGTTATTTTAAGGCTGTGTATTATAACATCTTTAATAGGAGGGTTAAATAGCATAGGGCAAAGAAGGGCTTAATTGCGGTAGGCACGCGCTTCTTTCTATACTAGTATGTCTTATAAATATTAGGTTAGGGTGTTAGGTTTTTAACCTTAAACGCCTAGGCGGTATATAATTAAGAATTAAAAATAAAATAAAAATTCTAACTAGCGGGCTTAATAATAACTTAGCTGTTTTATAGTTATAAAGTACTATAGATTCTTATAGTTGCTAAGGACCTTAATTAGAAATCTGGTGCCTTCTAGTTTAGGTTACTATTATTTAAAATATTTAATAATAGCTAATAATTCCTTATTATAGATCTCGTAGTTATATATAGCCAAACTTAGTTATTTTAAAAAGTATACTATAGGGTATAGTACTCCTTCCTTATTATACTAAGATAAAATACCTCTAGTAACATAGTTAGATAAATTAGCTTCTATAATACTCCTTTAGTTTAGGTTAAAGTATTAAAGTATAGGTATAGTAGTAAATATAACTTTTAAATAGGCAAAGGCCTTTTTATATTCCTTATTAAAAATAAAGGCTTTATCCTTTTAGGTTAGAGCTATAAGGGGTAAAACTAAAGTAGAGAAGTTATTAATAAACCGTTGGTAGAAGGTAGTAAATTCTATAAAGGCTCGTATATCCTTAACATTCTTAAGTTTTTACTAGTTTACAATTGCTTTAATCTTCTTTTATAACAGAACCTTGTAGTAGGAACTACGGTGGGTCCTATTATTAGGCTGGGTATATAGGTAAGAACAAATCAACAACATAATAATAACTGGTGGAGTAGTTACCTAATAGATTAACTCTAATTGTATTCTAAGATTCACTACAAGGAGAGAATTATCTACGGTAGGGACTAAGGTCCTTTAAATACACAACCATACTCCTAAGAAATCCTCTCTTATACGTAAGGTACGTGTTATACGTGTTATACATAGACGTATACTGCGTATACTCCGTATACTACGTATAACATTATGTGACTTGCTTACTATTCCTTGTTATATGGTTCCACTAGATCCATCCTAAACTGTACCTATATTAACTAACTAGCTTTCTACGACTCTTCCCTAAGTAGTTATAATATTGTACTTAAAGCGTCCATAATACTATCTCCCTCCTCTTTATCTTTGTCCTTAAAGATTCCTAACATCTCTAAGTCGTCTACTAGAGGTATAATATCCGTTTAATTAGTCTAGTTAATATCTTTGCTTATTATACCTAAAGCTTCTTCTTCTTTATAAGCGCAACATTATGCTTGCACTGTGGCTGCCATACTGTCGCTTAGTAATATAATGTCGTCTCTATATTCTTATTGTGCGAAAGCGGGGTTAGTATATATTGCGATAGCAAGTCCCTTATCTTAATAACCCTTATTTTACTCGGAGTACACTAAAGTAAACATTTAGTTGTTCTGTAACGTTCGCTCTATTTCTAACGCTAAGTATACGCGCCCTATGACTCTTAATAGTCTTTAAGTTCCCTAAGTAACTTATTATAGGGTCTTATATTTAATCTACCGCTGCAAATCTTAAGTCCAAGTTGACCGCTATATGCGTTAAACTCTACCGTTCTACTAAAGAGACCGCTTGGGCCCTTAAGGCTTAACGTCGCTCCTTTAAGTCTTAGTAGGTTGCATTCGCTTAGTTAACCCGTCTTAAGAAGGTTTATAAGAAGGTTCGTTCTAAGGAGTAGAAACTTGTTTAATAGGGTCTTAATAAGCTAGGTAACAAAAGAACTAGCTCTCCTCCTATAAGGGAAACAACTCTAAGTAGCTCAGCAATTGCTCCTCTTGGGTCCCCCTTAGGTAACTTATTCTTTGGTAATCCTTTTTTAATACTTCCTAACCTACTTTCTTCTAATACTTTTTTACCTTTCCTATAGCGTTCTCTAGGTTGCTTAGTAGCTCCTAGGTAGTCTCATTGTAGCCTATTTACTTTACTTTATACTACGTTTTGTTATCTACGTCCTCGTAACTAATAATCTTTAAAACTTGCCATTTGTCTTCCTCTTATCCTCTATATATGTCTGCCTTATAGACTAGTAGCTTGATATCTCCGTGTGCTGGTTTTAGCATCGCGATATATTATATAGGGTAGATCTTTATTTTGGCTGGTAGGTTTAACTTATATATAACTAATAAAATTCTTTACGCAATTTTAAAAGGTCCTAGTCTGACATAGTCTAACTTCTTACTTAGTCGTCAACTCTTGAAATTTTTATGTAGTAGCTATACTTTATCTCCCTCCTTAAGATCTGGTCCCTTAGATCTTTTAGCATTATAGTACCTTTTTATCCTTTACTATACTAGCTTAGCTGTTTCTGTAAGGTCTATATAAAGATTCATTAATATCTCCATTCTTTATTTAGCTGTGCTACTCGTCTTTTTTACTTAACATGGCGATAACGATATTCTTAGTTTATATCCGTAATTTGCTTTAAATGGTAATGTCCCTATTCCTTCTTATAGTGTTATATTATATATAAACTGTATAACTGGTAATAACAATACCTAATTGTTCTATGCGTGATTAATATAATACCTTAGATACTGTTTTAGTGTCTAGTTTAGTCTTTCCGTTTGTCTATCTGTCTGTAGATAATATACTATAGATATTACTGCGCGAACCCCTTATTCTGCCAGAAATACTTTCTAAAATGCTGCTATAAATCTCAGATCTCTGTCTAATATGATTTTATCTGGTACTCTGTGCCTTGCAAATACTTCCTTTATATAGATTCTAGCGACATCCTCTGCTAATATCTCTTTAGTGTATACTATAAAGTATCCTCACTTTGTAAGCTTGTTTACTATTACTAAGATTGCATTATAATCTTATCCTATAATAGGATCTTTTAACTTTAGTAACTTAATAATAAAGTTCTATAATATAACTTTCTATAGTCTTCCTGGTATCTTAATAGGTTATAGCCCTCTATACGGCTTATATCTTGTTGGTTTGTTTCTTTAGCAATCTAGATACTCTTTTATAACTTACCTAGCTAGTCCCTAGATTCCTTAAATAATGTACTCCTTTTAAAGTCTTAATACTAAGCCTGTAGCTCTGTTGTGTCCTTATATTATTCCCTTATAGAATTCCTTAACAAACTCTTCTGCAATAGACTTAGGTATATATGTTACTTCTCTGTTTTTATATTGCTTTAAGTCTAGATCCTCTACCTATGCTTCTTAGATCTTCTATATCTAATTACTCTCTAGTAACTTATGGATCTGGCTTTTTTTAGTTACTGTAATCTTTAGATAGTTATACCTAATTAATCCGTCTTAATCCCTTTGCAACAAAGCTCCTAATAGCTTTTTATTACTTTATAGTTTAGCCTTTCTACTTAGAGCGTCTGCTCGTGCATTATCTATACCCTTGGTATGCTAAATTTCGAAATAGTATTTTATAAGCATTTCCACCCATCTAACCTGTCTTTGGTTGAGTTCCTTTGTTGTTAGGAATCCTATAAGGTTCTTATAGTCCATCTTAACTATAAATGGTTTCTCTGTGCCTTGTAAGAATGCTTTCTATTCTTTAAGTGCTGTAACTATACCTAATAACTCCTTGTTATAGATATCATAGTTTAACTCTAGTAGTGTTATTTTCTAACTATAGTACGCTACTAGGTGCCATGCGTCCTAGTGCCTCTATAGTAAGCATGCTCCTAGTGCAAAGTCTAATACATCTGTCTTAACAACCGTTTCTAACTTTGGTTAATAGATCTTAAGGACTAGCTCTTAGGTAAACAACTCTTTAAGTTCCTAGAATAGCTCCTTCTATTTGCTATTCTAAACCCACAGTTCCTCTTTCTTTATTAGTCTTGTAAATGGCTTAATACTTTTTAACCACTGTGCTATAAACCTCCTATAGTAGTTATAAAACCCTAGAAATGACCTTAACTACATAATATTCTTTAGTTTGTACCAACTTACTATAGCTTTAATTTTCTTTAGGTCCATGCTAATCTTTCCTAGTTTAATAATAAATCCTATAAAATTAGTTTTTCTTGTAAAGAACTCGCATTTCTTAATTGCTATTAGTATCTGTTCTTTCTATAGTCTCTTTAAGACCTATTTAACGTGTTCTCTATGTTCTTTCTCATTCTCTAAGTAGATAATAATATTGTTAAGGTATGCTATAACAAACTTATCTAGGTGTTCTTCTAACACACTATTAATTCGCTTCTAGAACGTTGCTGGTGCGTTTATAAGCCCAAATTGTATAACTAATAGTTTATATAGTCCTTCCTTTGACCTAAAGGCTGCCTTCTATTTATTGCCTTCCTTAATCCTAATCTAATGGTACGCCTATCTTAGATCTATCTTTATAAAGATCTTTACGTTACCTATCTTGTCTTAGATCTTGCTAATTAAGGGTAAAGGATACCTATCCTTTCTAGTAATGCTATTTAACTATCTATAGTCTATACACATCCTAAGTTTTCCGTTTTTCTTTAGGATAAACAGTACTAGATATCCTACTAATAACTATAACAGTCTAATATATCCCTTGCGTAAGTTCTCCTGGATAAACTCCTTAAGCGCTACTAACTCTGTTTCAGTAAGCTTATAAATTAAAAAGAACTTTGGACTTATTCCCTCTTCTAATTCTATTTTATAGTCCTATGCTGTATACTCTAATAGCTTTTTACTTTCTAGTAACTATAACTTTTTTCCATACTTGTGGTATCTCTTTGGTATATAACTTAAGCCTCGCTCAGTCTCTTCATATATCGCTCCGACTTGGTACTATACCAACTTAGTTTGCTGTCACACTTTACGCTATTAAGTATCTGTTACGGCGCTAGTGGAAAACGGTACTGGCAAATTGCCGCAACTTGCCGCAAGTTGCCGTTACGTGATGGCAAGTTGCCATTACGTGACCAGATGATTGTATATAGCTTCAAGTGGTGCTTCTGTTCTTCCCCTTTCCTTTCTCTAGCTTTGGATCCTCGTTTATAGACAATCCAATTGTATAGGCTTGCGCGACCCTCTTGCCGTGCTCATGCCTTAATTGACTGAGTCGCTAACATTATCTAAAGCTCGTTACCACTCTTCTTTTCTAAGAAGGAACTTAAAAAATATCTATAAGGCCACGAATAGGATAAGGACATAGAATAGGACCCTAAGGACATTACTAGGACTATAAGGACAGGACAGACCCCTAAGAACTAAAAGAACACAAATAGAACGCGAAACCTAAGAATAGGACACGCACGGACTAGAACCCCTAGGAAATAAATAAACACCGGAAATTACCTAATACCCCTACTACTATGCCAAGAAATACAGTAGCTGGCAAAGCCGCTGTAGGACCCGCAAATACCTCCAATGGTGAAACAGTCGCCGTTTTAACCCCCTAGGAAGAGCTCGCAGCAGCTAATGCTAAAATTAAACGGCTTTAAGAGCTGCTTAAAACCAGAGACACCCCTACACCTAGTAAGGAGTTATTAGACACCTAGAGACTTGCTATAGTCCTTAAGGCCCTAGCCCAACGTACTATATTAGCATTATTGCGGTCCGCGAAGGTTGCGGACCCCCTATTGCTTACAGACAGAACTAACCCTATATTTAACAATTGGAAGATTTAACTGCAAGATAAGCTTAAAGTTAATGCGGACCACTTCCCTACTACCTAAGCTAAAATAGCCTATATCTTCGGCCGTACTAGCGGGGACGCATAGATGTATCTATATCCGCGATATGCCTAGGACTCGGTAGACCCCTTCCTCTCTGGAGAAGAGATAATTGACTACCTATCTTCCATTTATAAGGACCCCTATAAGATATAGAACGCCCGCCTTGACTATAAAGCCCTTAATATGAAAACGATAGAGACCTTCTCGGTCTTCCAGACCCGCTTTCTATACCTAGCCAGACAGGCTCAAATCCCCCAGGAAGATTTAATGCTAGACCTCTTTGACAAGCTTACCCTAGACCTATAGCGCGCTGTGCTCCCGGTTTATACTACTATATAGACGCTAAAGGAGCTTACGGACTAGTGCCTAGCTATTAACTAGGGCCTTTGCCGAATTAAGGTATATACCAAGTGGTATAAGACTAGAAGCTCTGCCAACCAGAACATAAGTACTATAAGAATAGGCTATAGCGCCCTAGCAAGATCTGCAACCCCTACAGCACTAACTATACCGCCTGCCATTAACCCAGCGGCTAGCCGTGCAGCTAGCCCCGCGGCGGGTCCGGCGAATACTTAACCTATATACAACAACTCCTATAGATAGGCCCTTAGCAATTAAGGAGCCTACTTCTTATACGGCCAGAAAAACCACTTTGTAAAAGACTGCCTAATAGCAGCAAAGATAAATAAGGTCCTGTTAATTTAGGAGGATGGTATAGAGTTAGAAAAAGAGGAACCCTAGAGCAAGACTTCTCTCTAGGGTTAAAAGGAATTAACATATTATATATTAATCTGGGTTGGCTAGTTAGTGGAAGAAGCTGCACTATCCCTTATACTTTATTCCGTAATAGATATTAAGTTTTAACCTCTGCTTTGGCTAACTCTAGAGTAAATGCCTTTGCCTTAATAGATATATAGTGTGCTATAAAGCTAGCTGACCTTTTAAATATACCCCTTAAAGAACTGCCCAAACCAATTCCTATTCGCGGGTATAACGGACGGATAGGACCACCTATTACGACTATCTTGCGGATTCACCTCCGTGTAGACAGATAAAGGTAGTATAACGTCCCCTTTCTTATTATGGACCTAGGAAGCCATGATATAATCTTAAGAAGAAAATAGCTAGCCTATCTAGGCTTACAGCTCAACATACAGAGTAGACGGCTTGTCTGGCCTAAAACCCTACCCCTAACACCTTCTTTTATAAAGGAAATCAGCATTACAATAGAAAATCTTGTACGGCTATAGATAAACACCGTTTACCAGGCCGATGTTATGCGTAGAGACTAGGCTTTTAAAAAGGACGTATAGCTTAACCCATAACGGATCCGCATACTACGCCGCCCTTAGACTACCTATGTTATGCCACCCGTACCAGAGATTAAAAAAGTTAATAAAAAGCTAGTGGAGCTCCCCATAGGGAACTTAGGCCCTATATAGCCATAAAAAATAGCAAGGAGTATTAGACGCTATACTAAACATATAGACTGGAGGGACAACTTGTAGAAGATAGAATAGGAGCTAAGAAAGATTATAAACCCTAAACCGCAAAATACGGCCTAATAATAGTCTGTAAAGAAACCTATAGACCTCCTACTAGTTAACATCTGCTATATTAGCGCTGTAGGATTCTATTAGAACTTAGTTTAACCTAATACCGTTACCTTTACTACTAGCTTATATGAAATTGATTAAATGATTAAGGAAAAGGAAAATAAGCTTAGCGAACAGGAAGGCGAGCTTATAGACAAGGAGCTAGTGGAACAGAAACTACCCCATTAACACTGGAAATTCAAGGACGTGTTCTCTAAGGCAGTGTCTAATATACTTCTGCCTCACCAACTATACGACCACAAGATTGAGATTGAGCTAGATAAGGAAGACACACTTAGCTATAGCCCCCTTCGTTAGCAGTCCACTGCCGAATTATAGGCTATAAAGTAGTACCTTATTGATAACCTAAATAAGGGCTTTATTGAACCTAGTTAAGCCCCTTTTAACTCGCCTATTCTCTTTGCTAAAAAGCTAAATAGAGGACTTCGTTTCTGTATTGACTACTGTAAACTAAATAATATAACCTATAAGGACCGCTACCTACTGCCCTTACTTAATAAGACTTTAACCCAAATAAGTAGAGCTAAGATCTTTACTAAGCTTAATATCCATTAGGCCTTTTACCGGATTAAAATAGACCCTAGATTGAAAGATCTTATTATATTTCGGACCCGTTACGGAACATATAAATATAAAGTACTTCCTTTTAGACTGACTAATGGACCGGCTACGTACCAGCGATATATAAATAATATACTCTTTAACTACCTTAATAACTTCTATACGGCCTACCTAGATAATATTATAATCTACTCTAAGAATAAGCTAGAATATAAGGAGCATATCTATAAAGTCCTACAACGGCTCCGCGAGGCCGGCCTCTAGGCTAATATCAAGAAATTGGAATTTAGTGTTAAGCGTATAAAGTACTTAGGCTTTATTATTAGTATAGACGGGATTAAGGCCGACCTAGAGAAAACAGCTATAATTAACTAGTGGACACCGCTACGGACCATAAAGGGGGTGCAATTATTTTTAGGTTTTTGTAACTTCTACCAACACTTTATTAAGAACTATAGCAGGATCGCCTAGCCTCTTAACCGCCTTACTAGGAAAGACCAGCCATTCTACTTTAACGCCATATGTATGCAGGCCTTTAATGAGCTTAAAAAACGGCTAGTATTAGCTCCTCTACTTGCCCACTTTAACCCAGAATGGCCCTTAATGCTAGAAACTGATGCCTTAGACGGCGTAATAGCCGGCGTTTTCTCCTAGAAGTAACTGGACGGAGAATGGTACCCTATAGCATACTATTCCAAGACCATGATAAATGCTGAGTTAAACTACCATATCCATAATAAAGAAATGCTGGCTATTATCTCTAGCTTTTAGCACTGGCGTGTATAGCTAGAGGGGACCCCTAAGCCTATTAAGGTGGTTTTAGATTATAAGGCCCTAGAATACTTTATAACAACTAAGGCCCTTACGGCCCGGTAGGCACGCTAGGCGGATATCCTATCTTAGTTTAACTTCTTAATTACGTATAGACCAGGCGCTATAAACTGTGTAGATGCTTTTATAAGGCGTAAACAGGACCTAGGTAACCAGGCGGCTATAAAGATCTTATTATAGACCTAGACCCTACTACAACTAGAGTACCTTAACCCCCAGATATAGGCAGAACTAAATACGGACCCTTTAGACGCCGAAATATGTCCTATTGACTCTATAGAACTTAACCTTATTGATAAACTGCTGTAGGCAAACTATACGGCCCCTTCTCTATAGGAGTACCGCGAAAAGGTAAAGGATGCTACTAGCCCATAGTCCCTCAAAAACGGACTGCTTAAGCACTAGGAACGGCTAGTAGTGGCAGAGGAACAGAATTTACGGACTTGGCTTATCGCCGAAGCATATACCTAGGTCTCTACGGCCCACCTTAGAAAAAATAAGACCTGTAGAATTATTGGCGACCGCTACTACTAGCCCAGAATGGTTATGGATATTAACCGCTATATACAGAACTGCGACAACTGCTATAGGTTTATAATTCCATGAGATAAGACCCTAGGGCTATTAAAGCCACTCCTGATACCAGAACGCCCCTGGTAGTATATCTTTATAGACTTTTACGAGTTACCTACAGACCGCAACGGATATAATATAGTTATAATCTTAGTTAACTGCTTTGGCAAGCGCCTGTTTTCAATCCCCTGTTATAAGAATATTGATGCTAAAGAGGCGGCCTAACTGTATATCCACTATATCTACTGAATTTATGGACCACTAGATACTATTATATCCAACTACAGGCTATAGTTTATATCAGCCTTCTGGAACGAGTTCACCCAGATCCTAGGTATTAGGCTAAAGCTCTCTACAGTATACTACCCCTAGACAGACAGTTAGACGGAGATTGTAAATTAATACTTAGACTAGAGACTTCGGCCCTTTATTAACTACTTTTAGAACAACTGGAGTGGACTACTACCTATAATAGACTACGCCCAGACAACCCTACCCTATAATTCTACAGGGTTTGCACCTATTTAGCTAGAAAAGGGATACTTACCCTATATAAGCTTTAACTGGGAGAGACCAGAAGGACTATAGACTGTGCACAAAAAACTATCTTATAAGGAAGCACAGTAGTATGCTAGACGCTTAGAAGAAGTATAGATAGTAGCCTATAAGAACCTAAAGAAGGCCTAGAAATCAATAGAATAGTAGGTAAATAAGTATAGGCACAAGCCTGACTTTACTATAGGCGATAAGGTCTGGGTTATAACAAAGAACTAAAAAACAGAACGGCCTAGCCGTAAGCTAGACTATAAGATGGTAGGACCGTATAAGATCCTTAATAAAGAAGGAAACTTATATAAGGTTAAACTCCCAAACTTAATTAAAGTCCACCCTGTTTTCTTACTAGATAAGCTACGGAAAGCTACAAATAACCTACTACCTAGATAAAAGAATGAGCCTCCACTGCCAATTTAAGTTAATAGCGACGATAAATAGGAAGTTAATGAAATACTAGCCTATAAACTAGTATGAGGAACGCTGAAATACCGTGTTTAATGGAAAGGTTATAATCTAGACCCAACCTAGTACCCTACTTGGAACTTTATAGGTTGCCCCTAGAAGCTTAAAGAATTTTATAACTAATACCCTAATAAGCTAGGACCCCTAAAGTATTTAGACAAGTAGATGGAGTGCTAGTATAGCAAAGATAATAAGCTACCTATTAAGCACATAGATAAGAACACCCTACGGACGTATAAAGCCTAAGGGTAGGCTTTTTTGGAGGGGGGGGGTAATGTTACGGCGCTAGTGGAAAATGGTACTGGTAAATTGCCGCAACTTGCCGTAAGTTGCTGTTACGTAATGGCAAGTTGCCATTACGTGACCAGATGATTGTATATAGCTTTGAGTGGTGCTTCTGTTCTTCCCCTTTCCTTTCTCTAGCTTTGGATCCTCGTTTATAGACAATCCAATCGTATAGGCTTGCGCGACCCTCTTGCCGTGCTCGTGCCTTGATTGACCGAGTCGCTAATAGTATCCCTAATATTAACCTAACCTGTAACCTAATTAATCTTTAGATTATACTCCTGTAACTAAGGCATTCCTAGTATCGCCTTATCCTGTCCTAATGGTAGGATATTAAAAGACATTCTAACTGGTCTTCCTTTAATAGTTAACTAAATAGGTCCTATTTTAAGATTAATAATGCCTCTTTTATAGGCTATCTAATCTTCTAAAATTATTATAAGTGGATATAGGTGTTCCTTCTGTCTATATAGTAACCCTATCCTTTTTACTACCTTTGGTGATATGTGGTTCCTAGTTGCTTTACTATCTATTAATACTTTAAACTGTTAATCTTGCTATTTAACTTATAAATTTAGGTATTGTCTTTAAATTCCTTTAAGGGTCTAAGGCTTTAATACTAGTTTCCTCTGGTTTTATACGCCTCCCCTTTTCCTAACTGTTGGCTGCTAGATTCTGCCTATACTTAGTCCAACTTTGGCTAATACTTAGTTTGTTTCTTTTCCTCTATATACCATAGATAAGTGTTCTCTAGGCACTCCCACCACTATTATTCATCTAGGCATTCTTCTATAAGGAATCTTCCTGGTTAAAGTATTAAGTCCCCTTAACCTTGTACTTCTACTGGGTGCTATCTATATATATACTTAGCATTTCTAAACCGCTTTTCCTCTAGTACCTAATATATTCTTACTAGGTACTTCTAGTTCTTGTCTTTTAGTGCTCTATATATGTTATATATGTTATCTATATAAGCTATCCATGATAGTATATAATGCGCTATATGTTTTGGGTTAACTCTTAGTTTATCTTTATCCTTAAGTTTAAACCTATACCTAGTTGACCTAACTACTGGTATTTCTGCTGCGGGTATTAAAATTTATTGCTTACTTCTCTAGTCCCTAGATCCTTCTTCTAGGTTCCTTAATATTATAATTAATACTCCCTTAATGTGACTTATGCGTTTCTCCATAATGGGTTAGTCTTAGACAACTTTTTTATCTAGCTATATATAAAAGTCTTCCTATTTATTGTTATGTTGTTGCCTATACCACTTTCTGTATAACTAGTTTAGTGTATATAGTTTATCTATTAGAAAGTACCTTGTTATCGCTATATTATAACATCCTTTAATATGTCTTTCTTTAAATCTAGTTGGGATATTTAGATCCTCTTCTTATTCTAGTTTATTTAACCATTTTGCCCTAGGTGTCCCTACACTTGGCCTATTAGTAACTCTTTATATAGGTGCTCTGTCCCTTATATAACCTAGCGTAGCTAACCTTTTGTCTAGCTTTTACTCTTGCTATATAACAATTCTTGTCCTAAACTTATCTATAGTTTCTTATTTTCTATATCTTATAGCTAGATTCTTGTAGTCGTCTTATTTTTTAATCCTAGTATTAATTGTTTAATCTTTAGGCTAAACACTATGTTTACCTGGGATTGCTAACGTTCTTATTTGTTCCCCAAACTTATAGTTCTTAAACTTACGTCCTATACTTATTCGTTTGTCTATAAACTAAGTAGCTGCCCTTTCCTATTAGTTTTCGTCTATTGTAGGTCCTTAGGTGTGTCTTATCTTATCTTAAGAATCTTAAGTTTCTTTTATCTCTTCTTAAGAATCTTAAGCCTGTAGCCTTTTGCCTTTATTAAGTAATAAACTAGCACTAGCAGTTGTCTACTTGCTTAGTTTCTTCTAAATATTACTTCTATCGTCTTATAAAGTGATGGAAATTGTATCTAATAGTATTATAGCATCTGTTACTAAACCCTATTCTGTAATGGTTTTAGTCTTTACTTTAGTTTTAACTTCTCTAAGGTCTGTATACTCCTAGTAAGCTACCTTTGTTGCCTTGTTATTGGTAAATGCTTCGCCTATATTAAACTTATTATTATTAATGTCCGATCTATAAGCTGGTTCATTAGTTCCTCTAAACTTAGATAATAATAGCTCCTATAGCCAATAGCTTGCGCCGTACTTAGCGTCCTTATAAATTCAGTATATGTTGTTGTAATAATACGCAAAACTATTAATTAAACATTCTTTTGTTCCTTATAGTGCACCATCGTCCCTCTATATATACGTGCTGTCTACTGGCCTTGTTCCCTTTACTGCATAGTTACTCTAACCACCTCTATAGTCTCTGGCGAAATGACCTTGTTTTCCGCAATTTATATAAGCCCTATCTTTAAACCACTTTTCTTGCTATAAAGTCCGCCTAAACATCTTCTACTGCTAAAATCCCTAGTTTGGCCTCTGCTTCTAGGTCCTTTAATTACTAGATTTTTAACCTTTAGGTTTCTATAGTTTCTTTTCCCACCTTTAGGTTTCTTTAGTACTGCTTAGGTCTATTAGCTCTGTGCCATTCTATAGTTTTTAACTCTGTATCTGTTATTGCGTACTCTGCGCCTTATACAACTATAGAACTCTATTTTGCCCTCTCTTAGCTTGTTCCCTTTAATAGATCCTATTATTAATCTTTATTAACTGGTTTATTAACTCTCTTAGAGTATCTATATCTTCTATTAGGATAATTACGTCCTAGACTTTAGCTTTAAGTCCTTATTTATACTATGCTATAAGCGCCCTATTATTCCACTTAACCTATATAGCTAGTGTTTAAAACTGCGTTATATACTTAATTGCTAAAGTACATTGTACTAAGTTCTAAAGCTTTTGTTCTACTGTAGTTGTGGCCTCTAGGTCTCTAAATATCTATATTAGTTATTCCGCAAACCTGTTTTAACTAGCAAATATATACCTTACGTCCTGGTTAGTAGTTATTATACCATTAGCCTATATTTCTATAAGGTATAGTTTAAACCACTTAAGTACCCTCCCTATTAGGAATAATCCTGCATAGGCTACTTAATCTAGTAATATTGCTAACTTCGCTCCTTCCTATATTACCTTAAAGTGTATCTACGTAAGAAATCCCTTAAGCTTTAACTTTTCTCCTAAAAACCGTTTGATTAAAGGTAGTTTAATTTTCGCTACTTTAATTCCATTAATGCGTTCTTTAAGTATCCTATTATTATTTTATAAGTAATTAACCATTTCCTATAACTAACCTTGCGTAACTACTTAAGAATCTATATCTGCTATACTGGTGTCTCCTAGTCCTAAGGTTGTGGCTGCTATCAACATTATTATAACTAGTGCTTTAGGTAGTATGTTATTTAATCTTATTTAATACTATAACCTTAGTAGTGAATATATAACAGAACCTTATAGCAGAAACTACAGTGGGTCTTATTATTAGGCTGGGTATATAGGTAAGAACAAATTAACAACATAATAATAACTGGTAAAGTGGTTGCCTAACAGATTAACTCTAATTATATTCTAAGATTTACTATAAGGAGAGAATTATCTATAGTAGGAACTGAGGTCCTTTAAATACATAACCATACTCCTAAGAAATCCTCTCTTGTACGTAAGGTACGTGTTATACGTGTTATACATAGATGTACACTGTGTATACTCCGTATACTATATATAATATTATGTAACTCGCTTACTATTCCTCGTTATATGGTTCTACTGGATCCATCCTAGACCGTGCCTGTATTAACTAACTAGCTTCCTGCAACTCTTCCCCAAGTAGTTGTAACATTGTACTTAAAGCGTCCGTAATATCTTTAAGTCTATTTATATACCGTCTATGGAAATAATAAGTCTAAAATATAGAACTTCTATTTTATAGAATTTATATTTATCTATATCTAACTATAGGCTAGCTCTATATAGAGCTTCTAGAATAAGGTTAACGTATTTCTTATATTTAGTTAGGTTATTGCTATAATGTATTTAATTACCGAGACCGCTAGATTACCAAGACCACCAGCGCAAAATACACCAAAAAACCGAAATTTCAATCTTAAATAACTTAATAACAACTTTATAATATTTTCTAAAAATTTAAATATGAGCTCTTATATGCCTATACTTACAGTTTTTATAATATTAGAGTGTGCAGCCTAGTAGTTATTAAGATCTTTAAAAACGTCTCTGTTTTTAGCCCTTAAACTCTATATCTTAATAACTACTATACTATACGCTCTAATATTATAATAGAAGCTAAAAGAGGCATATATAAGCTTATATTTAGATTTTTAGAAAATATTATAAATTGGTTGTTAAGTTATTTAAGATTGAAATTTCGGTTTTTTGGTGTATTTTGCGCTGGCGGTCTCGGTGATCAAATACGTTATACTAAAATGTTATTAATATAAGCAGTACAGAAAACGTCTAGGTAAAGTTATAGGGTATTATTTATAAAGTGCTAAAATAAACTTAGGGCATTTGTAAGGCTAAACGATATTATTAAGTATTTAAATAGTCTATACCTGTCACGGGACTTACTCGTTCTCACGTCTCTGCGCGTCTTTGACGTTCTTGACCCGTGCTCACGTTCGTCCCGAGACACCTGCGCACGTTCCCCTACAACCCTTATTTATACCCGTACCTGGCACACAAAGACTCTTCTTCTTCATCCAATGTCTTTGTATCAACCACGCATAGTTACGTGTACGTAGCCTTCTCAATTACTACCTCGTTTAGTGCATTGTATCCCGGCTCGTGCCTACTCCGTGACAATACCTAGTGCGGAATATAGTAAGTTATTTATCTCCTTTTACAATATAGAGGCGGTTAAATGCGTAAATAAGATTAAGTTTTATATAGTAGCGAGCCTTACTTAATTAGTTTAGTATTTCTTAAATTAACGGATGCAAGTACTAATTCTTAATAGTAATAGCGTTAAGAGCTTAATAGTCTATATAAAAATATAAACCGCTGCTAGGTTTCTTAATAAAGATTATAGATGTAGCTATAGGCAAAGAGCTTACTCTAATAAATCCTTTACTAAGGTATTTGTCTAAATACTTCTATAGTACTTAGAGTTTATTTTAGGACATTTTATATAAGAGTCCAAATCCTAACTATTTTCCTTCTTTAAGTATAATCTTATAGTTATATAGTTGGTATTCTACTAACTTATTAGCTTTCTTTTATAAAAAATACTTCCAGATACTTATAGTGGTATACTAGTACTTTTATAGCAGGGTTAGTATACTTCTTTAGTACTAAGGCCTTTTTAATATCGGCTATTATAACGGCGAAAATTATATATTTAGGTTTTCTAGCAAGTTATGCTAATAGGGTAGCTCTAATTATATAGATATCTAAGGTGTTAAGCGAGTTTAGGTTATCCTTAGCTTCTTAGGTAGCTTCTTATTTAGTTTTAGGTTTTGTATTAGATATAGACTTAGTATTAGACTTAGGTTTAGGTTCTTTAAGTATCCTTTTTATAGTAAAATACTATTATGGACGCTTTAAGTACAATATTATAACTACTTAGAGAAGAGTTAAAAGAAGCTAGTTGGTTAATAAGGGCACGGTCCAGAATGGAACCAGTAGAGCTATATAACGAGAATTAGTAAACAAGTTATATAATATAATCTGTATAATCTATATAATTTATAAGATCTGTAATAGAGCAAACAGAGCAGACAGAGTAGATAAAGTAATGACTTTTTTAGGAGTATAGATGTGTATTTAAGGACCTATAGTCCCTACCTAGATAGTTCCTTTCCTTATAGTAAATCTTAGAATATAATTAGAGTTAATCTATTAGGCAACCACTCCACTAATTGTTATTACTATCACAGCGACTCAGTCAATCGAGGTATAAGTGCCGTAAAGAACGTATGTAAGCCTGTATAATTGGAATGTCTATGGACTTGAATATCAAGATAAGGAGCAGAATAAGGTCGTGGAAGGGACACGTCTATATACATGGAGCCAAGACGTAAGCGAACCCCCTTAACTAGGCCCTATCCAGGTTACGCACGTCAGTGCCGTAACAATTACATTATTAACTTCTTATTTACCTATATACCTAGCCTATTAACAAGTCTACCGTAGTATTTCCTATAAGACTTTATTATAAATACCAGTTCTTTTAGTACTTTTATATATTAAGCTTAAGCTTTTACTTAGTTTGGGGTGTAGTAGTTAGAGTTAGTTTATATAGTCTAGTATAATTTCCAGGTTTTTAGTAGACATTAGTAGAAATCTTATATTAGTGGAATTTAGTAGAAATCTTAGGTTAGTAAAATTAGGTGGACTTTTTAGGTATAGGGTAGATATTAGTAGAAATTTTAGACTAGTAAATTCTAGTAGATTTTTTAGATTTTGGATTAGGGTCTAAGCAGTAAGTTATAAGGCACTTACTTATAACGGAAGGCGGTAAATAAAAGCTTAAGGTTATCTTAATTAATAGTTATCTGTCACGGAACCACACCGCAGGGGCCTCTATAGGAGAGCCCCGTGCTTTTGCGTACACCTCGCGTATAGCTTACGTCAGCTACGCGTAGGTATATTACCTCCTTACGCCCTCGACCCTTACGATCGATCGCGCAACGTCTTGTAGACTCCTCAAATACATATATTCAGCTGCCACAGTTCCGCGCCCCGTGACATTACGTTGCGCCTTTTTTTTTTTTTACCACCGACACCTAGCCTACGACCAATTCTACGTCTACGATACTACAGGCGCTGCCAGAAGCAGCGTGTCTACAAGCAACCTTCGCACCATAATAGTAAGACGATATTCCTTACTAGCTACTATGTTAAGCCTAAAGAGCAACCTAATACCCTAACCTAACCTACGACGCCAATTAATCCTAGGAGAATTTAATTTATTAACCCTAGCCTTAACCCCTGAGGGCAAGCCTAGCGGCTTAAAAGAGTTACAACTATGAACACCCCTAAGTACCCAGCACCACCTTAAAGACGATAAAAGTCAACCAGCCTAGCAGGATGGGTATACCCCTATTAGTATAGGTGGTTACAGCAACAACCTTGATAAGATAGACACCGGCGACGTCTTATCCTTTATTAATTACATAGCCACGGAAAAGTAACTAGAAGGGCAGCTACCTATTAAAATTAAAATACGAGACGCCGAGATGTTTGTATAAATGGTAGCACGAGAACCTAATAAATACTATTGCCTTCTATAGAACTACCACCTAAAGCTTATATAAGCCGAATTACGTGCTGCCTAAGACCATAATATTATCCAAGACTTACAAGCTAGTGAGGCACTTGCTAATAACACACGCCAAGAGACTAAAGATGACCTCTGTATATCTAAGCGCGACGTCCAACGACTAAAGAAAGCTAAGATTGTACTTATTGCTTAGGTTACTGAAAAGGAGGGCATAATCAAATACCTACAGTCTTAGCTTAACGAGCATATTTGTAACAACACCAAGCACCTCCCTACTACGCACTATACCACCTAAGTCTCTACGCCTCCGGCAACCTTACCTACTTAACGCTTGGCCAAAAGTCAGCGTCGAGCAGCTTCACCTAATAGGGACGACTCCTATAATAGCAACTAAACTTAAGCTATAATTGCGGGGTCTAATACACGATACCCTAATCCCCTAGTCTTCTAGGGAGACCGCAAGGAATATAGCTACTAGAAGATGTAAATCCGCGAGAAACTAACCTAGAGCGCCTGCCTTTTTCCTAGGGAGGATGCTAAGATTGGTTATATTATTGGGCGTATAAAGGGTACCCTATTTAACAGACTCTTCGCCTAATGGGAGACCAATGGCCCCTAGAAGTGGTAGTCCCACTAGGAGGTCCTTAACGATCTTAACCTAATATATCGCGACCATGACTTAGTGGCCACCAGTCAAGCCAAACTATGCGCCCTAAAGATAAGTCCCACTAAGTCATTTAATAAGTTCTATGTTAAGTTCTAAAAATACACTGGAGTCCTCTTCTAAGACGACGCTGAAGACCAGGAAGATCTCCTTAAAAAGGTCACCTATTGCCTTAGTTACGCTGCCGCTAGTCACAATTACAATAACGTGTATGGCATAGTGGCAGCCCTATAGAAGATTAAACGACGGCTAAATTAGATCTCTACTGCTAACCCTTGCCTAAAGGCTCCTATATAGAAGCCCTCCGGGCCAACCACACCTATATACACTAGGTTACCGACGCCTACTATAAATACCAGAGCTAATATTAACCTCTCTATACTAACCTTCCCACGTAAGCTCCTAGACGGAGAGCGCGAGCTACTTTAGAAGCTAGGGCGCTGCTATAGATGCCGTTAAGAAGGCTGTTATTGCGAGAACCTGAACTGCCTAATAGCTAGGTTTGGTAATCGCTGCCTAATACCTAACTTTATACCTCGAACACCGAACACCTCGCTACGCACCGCCACCGTATAAGACGAAGACGCAGTAATAGCAGTAGAGTCGGATATGGAAGCGGAAAACACCAAGTCCTAGCCCTAAGTCGCGGGTTGGGACGCCCTAATAATAGAGGGATCTATATATCGGCCTATTTAATAGATGACTTAGTAAAGATAAACAGACAGAAATAGATAGTTTTACCTATAATAGGAACTACTGCCAAAAAGCAATATAAAAGCCGTTCTATAATTAATTGCGGAGCTACTAACAAATTTATAGATACCTAATTTGTGCGCACTTATAACCTATCTACCTTACCCCTTACTAAAGCCCGCGCCCTACGACTCGCTAACGGTAATTGTACTGTACAGAAGATTACCTATATGGTATAACTCTACCTAGATATAAACGGGCACTAGAAAGAGCTCTAGGCCTATATTACACCACTTACCAACTACCCTATTATTCTTAGAATAAACTGGCTCGAATAACACAACCCCGCCATTAACTGGAAAAAGAGAGAAGTAACCTTTAACTCTAAATACTACAGAGAGACTTGCCTAGGGCATAGCCTAGCCGCCTCTATTTACTCCCTAGGATATTAACCTAAGGAACCCCTTATTACCCCACCTACAACTAACTGCTACTATGTAAGTGCTGCGGCCTTCTACCGCATAGCATGTAAGAAAGGCTAGACCGTTGCTACAGCTTCCCGATCACGACTATATAAGCTCAATAAAGAACAGGACCACGTCCTCTATAGTAATAGAATAGATATAGTCGACCTCCCAGAAGACGACGCCCCTATAAAACTCTATGGACTTTTACCTTTAGACTTTAAGAAGTTCATAAACCTTAAAAAAGGACTTACCAATAAGGAACTCCGCAAGCTCCTCCCTAAAAGGTACTATAACTTTATCAACATATGCTTATAAAAGGGCGTAGATATACTCCCCCTACATCAACCTAATAACTATACCATTAACATCGAATAAGGAAAAATGCTACTTTATAAGAGACCCTACCTAATGTTAAAAGACGAACTCCTAGTTATAAAAAAGTATATTAATGAGCACCTTGACAAAGGGTTTATTTATTCCAGCATATTACTAGCAGCCGCCCCTATCCTTCTCGTTAAGAAGCTAGGGGGAGGTATCTAATTCTACGTTAACTATAGAGGACTTAACACTATTATAATTAAGAACCAATACCTAGTACCGCTTATACGCGAGACCCTTAAGCGGCTTAGTTAAGCCAAAATCTATACTAAACTCGATATTATTACCGCCTTTAACCATCTCCGAATACGGAAAGGTGACGAATGGAAAACCGCATTCGCATCGCGCTTTGGCCAATTCGAATATACCATTATGCCCTTTAGTATATATAACGGCCTAGGCGCCTTCCAAAGCTACATTAATAACGCCTTACGGGACTACCTTGACGACTTCTACTCTGCGTACCTGGACGATATACTTATTTACAGCGACGACCCTTCTAAGCATACTGAGCACGTTCGAAAGGTCCTACAGCGCCTTAGGGAAGCAGGACTTTATATTAATTTAAAGAAGTGCGAATTCTCAGTTATAGAAGTAAAATACCTTAGACTAATTATCACTACTAAGGGTGTCCGTATGGACCCTAAGAAGGTACGTATAATTGCCGAATAGTAAGCCCCTAACTGTATTAAGGACGTATAAGCCTTCCTCAGTTTCGCCAACTTCTATTAGAAATTTATATACAACTTCTTAAGCGTAGTAGCACCACTTATAGCAATAATACAAACGAAGGGCCTTTCTGCGAAAGGAAGAAAAACGCACCTATGCTTTACTTAGACGCCTAAATACGAGAAAGCGTTCCAAGACCTTAAAAATGCCTTTACTAAAGCACCTATCCTAGCTCACTTTACACTAGGACGACAACTCTATCTTAAAACCGACTCCTTAAACTACGTTAATGCAGGCATCCTTTCCCAGATAGGCGATAACGGCCTCCTCTACCTAGTCACATTCTACTCGTCTAAGCTTATACTATAAGAGTGTAACTATGAGATCTATAACAAGGAACTCCTTGCAATTATATAAGCGTTTAAAGAATTCCAACTAGAACTCTCTTTAGCAGAACCTAACTAGCTAACTAAAGTCCTTATAGATTATCACAACCTCGAGTACTTTATAACCACAAAGTAGCTAAACCAACGCTAAGTACGTTGGAATGAGTTCCTCTCCAGTTTTAACTTTAAAATTGCATATAGACTAGGAGTATAAGGCACTAAGCCTAATAGCCTAACACGCCGCTTGTAAGACCTTCCTTAGTTAAAAGACGACCCCTATAATTAGTTCTAATAACAGATAATCCTAAAAGCACGGAACTTAGCCCTAGGTATACTACCTACAATAGAGCCAACTGCACCTTAGCTTTATACTACAGAACTAGAATTACCTCCTAAAATTAATAAGCTTATTACCGCAGTATATAACACCTCCGTTAACCCACTACTGTATTAACTTATTGCCGCAAAGACCGCTAGCACCTGTATGCTGCCTACAAACCTCCGAAGCTTGGGCCAGATTGATATAGCAGCCTTAAAAGTAAAAGAGAACAGGCTCTACTATAGAGGCCGCCTATTTATCCCTAACTTAGAAAACCTACAACGGCAACTAATCTAAATGGCCCACGACCTCCGGTCAAGTGGCCACCTAGGAAAAGGAGGGACCTATAAGCTCCTTAGCCAATACTACTTCTAGCCTAAGATGACAGACTTAGTTAAACGCTTTATAGGTACCTGCTATAGTTATAAGCGCGCTAAGGCCTTTAATATAAAGTACCAAGGACTACTACACCCTCTACCAGTACCTATATGACGATGGGCAGATATCGCCATAGATTTTGTTATTGACCTACTACCCTATAAACAACACGGCTGTACCTACAAGAATATCCTTATAATAATATACCGACTTATAAAAGAGCGCCACTACGTCCCTACTAAAGGCGTAGCCGTTAGCAACGTTACTAACGCCTTCCTCCGCGAAGTCTACTGATTACATGGGCTACCTAACTCGATTACGTCCGACTAAGGCATATAGTTTAACTCTAATATATAGAGACGAATCTGCCAACGTCTTAGCACCTCTATTAAGATATTTACATCCTTCCACTATAAAACTGCCGGGCAACCGGAAAAAGCTAATACTAGCATAAAAGCGTACCTATGATAGGTAGTCGCCTATAGTTAGAATAACTGGGTGGATTACCTTCTACTAGGTAAATTCGCAGCGAATAACCACGTTTTAACCACTATAGGACTTACCCCGTTCTTTACGAACAAGGGTTATTACTCCTAATCCGGCATAGAGCCACTAGAACCTATTAATAAAAAACTGCTATATAGAAAACGCCTTAAGATGCTACTTGCCAACCAATATATAGACCGCATGAAAAATCTACTTAACTACTGCAAGGGAGAAATGGCCTGGGCTTAAGCAAAGCAGGCCTACTTCGCTGACCGTTATAGAGCGCCACCACCGGAGATGCGTGTTGACGACTGGGTATGGCTAGATGCACATAATATCTCTACACAGAGGCCTATAAAGTCACTCAATTATAAGAATCTTGGCCCCTATTAAATCAAACGAGTCATTAATAGGGGAGCTATATATAAGCTAGAGCTCCCGCCTGCCCTAGCCACCCGCGGGATATGGCCTATATTTTACCTATAGCTACTACACCTTCACCAGCCTAACCCCTTATTAGGACAGACATAGCCTGAACCTCCACCAGTACTAATCCAAGATAAGAACGAAGACGAGAACTATAAGGAGTGGACCATTAAACAAATTATCAACTCTAAATACCGTGGCAAAGGCAGGGGACGGCGGCTCTACTATAGAGCTATCTATATAGGATTCGACATAGACCAGCCAGAATAGCAACTATAGGAAGACTTTAAAAATGCAAAGGATCTAATTAGCAATTTTTACTACGCAAACCCATAGAAACTGGGCCTAAGCAGAGACTTCGTGCCTAATCCTCTATAGGAGCCCTTATAGAGTTAAACCGTACATTGCTACGTAAGGGCAAATTGCCGTTAGATTGCCGCAGATTGCGATTACGTAACTAGAAAATCGTTAAGATGTCTAGGAACTTTAACCGGCGGTTAAAGTTGTCTAATTGGTTGAATTCTTAGGTGCCAAGTCTTATCACGTGACGTTGTTGCAAGCCTTTAGCGATATTTCCTTTTCTTCTCTATACCTTACTATATATATATAGCAACCACAGCGTCGCCAGAGCTCCGCCTCTATAGGAGGGGGGGTAGTGTTACGGAACCACACCGTAGGGGCCTCTATAGGAGAGCCCCGTGCTCTTACGTACACCTCGCGTACAGCTTACGTCAGCTACGCGTAGGTATATCACCTCCTTACGCCCTCGACCCTTATGATCGATCGCGTAATGTCTTATAGACTCCTTAAATATATACGTTCAGCTGCCATAGTTCCGCGCCCCATGACATTATCTTATATAGCTTTATCTAGGGTTATTTAAAGATTATTAGGTAACCTAGAGTAGTTATAAAAAGCCTAACTAGTTCTTTATAGTTTAGGTATTAGAGTTTTAAAAATACTATATAGGTAATACAACCTAAGATAGTACATTTGCTATTAAATCTAAATATATTAATATACTAGTTAAGGGGGGTTAGAGTAAAACTATTATCTTATATAAAGATTTTATTAATAAATCCTATACTACCAGCTCCTATATTAATTAGGGCTTAAGCACTAGCCTACTAATTATTCTACTAAAGATAATAGTTAACAGTTATGCTATAATCTTAAAAGTTAGAGTTTATAATATTTAGAGTATTTAACGAGATCCTAAGGCAGTACCGTCCTAAAAAGTAACTTAGCTCTAAAATCTTCCTTTTAGAGGTAATTAGGGCGGGGTTCCTATAGAATATTGGTTATAACTTTATCTTTATAAGTAGTACTTATTAAATATAGGGCTAGAACCAGGTAAAGATTAGAGATAGTAACTAGAGGATTAATATAGTAAATAGTTGCTAGTATTGGCTGTTTATAAATTATATTAGGATATAGGGATAGAGTAGTATCTTAAGATATAAGACTTGCTTCTATATTTAAAGTAAAGGCCTAGCTTAATATGTTATTTTTATTTAGGGGACCCTAGTAGGGCGTATCCTAGAGTCCCTATATTAATATCTATAGCATTAGAGTACTTAGGCTAAGATAATAACTTAGTGGATATTTATAGGATTATTATATTATATTAAAAAGCGGACTTTAGTACTAGGCGTAGTATATTATTATACCGTTTATTAATAATGTTTATATAGGCATTAAGGGCTCCTAATATCACAGTACGTGTAGAGGGTCAACGAGGTAACTATAACTGTGTATTATTGACAAACGATGTCGTGTGCAGAACTATATAGGAGGTAAGGCGGTATATATACACGTCGCTTAGGGGTTAGGTCTGTGCTCATGTCATAACAACACCAAGTTATAATAACGCGTTAGGCCAGTGCCGTGACACCTAATAGGTCTATGCCTATTAGGAAGGTTTTTAGTTTAGTACTTAGGAACTTAATAAGGCTATTAATTAGTATAGAGTTATTCCAGCCTGTTTCTTTTATGTAATACATTAGGAAAATATTCGCAGGATAAAATTTAAGTAGACTTTAATTTTCGCGTTTCGCGTAATTGATATGCAATTTGACTAACTTGACACGCAATTAACTAACTTGATACGCAATTAACTAAGGGGTCGTTTGGTTGCAAAAGCATTAGATTGAATCTGAACTAAAAGTCCGGCAGAACGAACGCGTTCCTTCCCAATATAATACGCGTCTGTGGCTCTACGGGTTACACGGACGTGTGTAATCTAAAGCCTTTAGATTTAACTAAGGAGCTTAAAGCTTCTTATTTAAACTAACGCCAAGACCTTAGTTCAGATTCTGTATATAGTAAAGTTGCCAACTTTTTAGTAACTTTTAGCGTGTTTTTTAGGCAGTTAAAGGAACATTAAAAATTTATAGCTAAAGTTAAGTTAAACTGGAATTTAACCGAACAGTTACCTTAGAATTAGATTGGAGCTCTAGATCAACTCTATTCTAAAGCCCTTATTCTAATCTAAACTTGCAACCGAACGACCCCTAACTTGACACGTAATTAACTAACTTAACATATAATTCGACCAACTTGACACGCAATTAACTAACTTAACACGCAATTTAACTAACTTGACACGCAATTAACCAACTTAATACGCAATTTGACCAACTTAACATGCAATTAACTAACTTAACACGCAATTTAACCAACTTAATATGCAATTGACCAACTTAACACGCAATTTAACTAACTTAATATGCAATTAACTAACTTAATAACTTTAAAAGCTAACTATATATTTCTTAACACGCAATTAACCTACTTAGCAACTTTAAAAGGTAACTATATATTTCT
>Ga0307507_10003469_pt1 | contig 30475 bp, 7 predicted proteins | sample 7_EM_MG_FD_207223 | JGI IMG/M metagenome (GOLD analysis project Ga0307507, IMG submission 207223) | Populus trichocarpa ectomycorrhiza microbial communities from riparian zone in the Pacific Northwest, United States - 7_EM | ecosystem: Host-associated > Plants > Roots > Unclassified | place... | reverse complement strand
AACCGCGTGCTTACGCGTTCGGTACGCCGAGTACGCGTTTACGCGTTTGGTGCACCAACCACCCGCTTACGCGTCTGGTGCACTTCTGAAGCACTGACCAATTAGGGGGGAGGCGCATTAGTATATAGACTACGTAGTCTGCTTCATACAATCAACAGTCACCATCCAAACAAGTATACGATACTACGTGTATTTCGTGCCCGTGGATACGACTCACTCGTGTTATTAAGTTAGTACGAACACTAATCAGTAAGCGCGCACAGATCAGCAATCACTCAATACCTCCCCCCAAGCGATATATACGACAGTAACTACCCGTTTAGACTCCTAGTACAACCTACTAGAAGGTTAGAAGTTGGGGATTACGGACTTATCTCTAACTCTATATACTTATTTAAGTCTTAGTATGGTTTACTAGAAGTTATAGATGTAAATATAGACCTATACGGAACCCCTATCCTTAACCCCCTTAAACCTTAAACCTCTTTAGACCTTTTGCGGAACCCCCCTACCCTTCTGGGAACTATTATAGACCCGTTAATTGATTTTACGGACTGTTATAAGACCTCCCCCACCCGTTACAAGCTGCTACTACCCGCTACGCACCATACTACACTATAGTATGGCAGACATCAGCAAGCAAGTCAGCGAAGGTTAAAAGAAGTGGAGATAAGGAGTTAACGTTATGTCTATAAATAACGTTAACGACTATATCAGTTTTAAAATCCTTGAATATAAACACTTTAAGCTTATAAATAACGACCTATAGGAGTAATACTAGGAAGACTTTACGGACTTTACGGAAGCTATTTTTAAGGCCTGCAACCCTATTACTATCTATAAACTACGAACCCTTTTATGTAACTAAGGTGTATGGGTTAAAAGGAATAAATAAGTTACTATTATATAGTCCTTATATAACATAATATACGAGAAGGACCAAACGGAATAGACTAAAGAGGAAATCCTAGACCAGTTCTAAGAAACTAAGGAACTCTTTACTTCTTCTAAACTTAATATAATCGCTGGCCTTATACCTAACCCACTTAACTAAATTCGTCCTATAAACCTAAGCGGCTTTAGACTTGACCTTATTGGCCAAAATACACCCTACTCTTAAGTTACGGATTACAACACCCCTGTAAACCAAAATACGGACCAAATTACCCCTGCTATTTAAGTTATAGATCCGCAAGCCATATATCCGCAAGCCATATATCCGCAAGCTATAGATCCGCAAGTTATAGATCTGTAACCTACCTAAGTAAAGACCTATGGCAAGGAGCTAGCTAACCTAGCCAAGCTCTATACTAACAAATCTAAGTACAGCGGTGAAAATGATAATTTTAACTTTAAACTAACTATCTTTACGGACCTCTACCAGAAGGCTGATATTTCTAAATAAGAGTTTAGCTAAGCCTACTCTACCATACTGCGCGGCCTAGTACTTGACCACTACTATACCAATCTCAAGAGCAACCCCCTTGGTGTCCCCTTTGATAAGCTATACGAAGCTACCCGCAACTACTTTAAAGGACCAGAATATAGGCGTAATATCCTTACCTAATGGAATGCAACCAAGCTACGGACCGTAATCAATAAGAATACCGAAAAATCGACTATAGAGTGTCTGCAAATTCTTATTAAAGACCTCCGGCACCTATAGCACGGCCTTAACGCTAAGCTTCAAATAGACAACTTCCTGCATAATAAACTTATTACGGCTTGCTAGGAAGTAGAGCCCTATAAGTACGCCTATTACAAGCCTGCAGATACCTTAGCTAGCCTTATTAATAACCTACGCTCCTCTATTATAATGTACGAAGTCTTAAACCCACCAGGTAGCACTTAAGCTTTCGCCACAGATATTTAATATCCGCAGATAGACTTAGATGTCTACTTTATAGACTGCCGTTACCGCTAGCAGTACCTATACCGACTAAGTCCTACCCGTAACCCCCGCAGCAACTCCCGTATGAAAGTATACCCCCGCAGATAAACAAACCAGAAATGCTTTATATGTGGCAAGGAAGGATGTTGGTCTACAAGGTATACCTAGGAAGAACGTAATAGGTCTAAAAAGAGATTTAATAAACGGATTAGCCAGTTTATCTTAGAATACAAAAGAGAGGAAGAAGAGGAGCCCCCTAATAAGTTAATAGAAGCCCTTATAATTGATTTTAACCTAGACAACCAGGAATAGAAGACCTTAGAGACGTTCCTAACTACTTTTAGACCTTTTATGGACAGCTAAGCCTTTAATATTACGACTGTATTAGCCAACCATTCCTTTATACACTTAATTGCGCCTAAAAACCATTCCGCAAGCACCCCCGTTATAGACGTTATAGATCACAAGCAGGACCCATTTGTATATATTACTATAGAACGCTATACCCCCAAGGAATTCTACAGTGTTATAATCAATATAGGCGCCTCTAAGAAGTCTACTATAGGTTACGGACAATACCTTGCATATAGGACTACCGCAAATAATAATATGGATATTGACACTATGCAAACTAGGGCCGTAAACGTCCAATTCGGTATTAGCTTAACTGCATTAATTAGATTAGTTGCAGTTAAGACCCCAATTGGCCTAGTCAACTTCTATATAGTAAAAGTAGACACCCCTTTCTTACTTTGCCTTGTGGATATAGACAGGTTATAGGTTTACTATAATAATATTATAGACACCTTAATCGGCCCTATAACTACCCTAGGAAGCAAGCATGTTACCCTACTAATTACACAACGATTTAGACACCCGTTCCTTATATAAGGAGAGACTTTATGGACCTATATTTAGGAATCTTTCGACTATAACCCGTGCTACCTTACTAGTATGGAGATCCACCGTCTACACCGCTATTTCGGCCACCCGTTAGCCGAAAAGCTATATAGAGTCCTTGAACGCTCTAGACATAACAACGTTAATAAAAAGGCAGTTAATTACCTAACTAAATACTGCTCCTTTTACTAGAAATACGGACGTTCCCTAGGCCGATTTAAGTTCACCCTTTATAAGGACCTTGACTTTAACCACTTAATATATATAGATATTATATACATTAACGGCAGCCTAGTATTATATATAATTAACGAGGCAACCCGCTACTAAGCCGCCCGTTAGTTGCAAAATATATCTATAAAGCATACTTGGGATATTTTACGGACCTGCTAGATTGATACGTACGTTAGACCTCCTAAGTATATCACCTATAACGCCAGTAGGAACTTTATTAGTAAGGAATTCCAGCAGTATATTATGGCTATGGCTATATTAACAAAAGCTGTTCTAGTTAAGGCGTATTAGTCCATTGGGCTTATTAAGCGAGCTTACCCAGCTCTACGGAGAGCTTATTAGATTATTATGGACGAGTGTAAGGACATCCAAAAGGAACTGGCTTTATAGATGGCTGTAAAAGCTATTAACGACACCGCTAGCCCTAACGGACTAGTATCTACCCTTTTAGTTTATGGAGCCTACCTAAGGATAAGCAACCTAGGCCCCCCTACCCCATCTATTATGGAACGAGCAGCTGTAATACGGAAGGTAATAACTAAAATAGCTAAATTACGGGCTAAATAAACTATTAATAACGCCCTATACAACTATAACGGACCTAATATGACCTTAGTATACAACCTCCCGCTTAACTCTGAAGTCCTCATATAGCGTAAAAGCGGTAGTTGGAATAGACCTTACTATCTACTAGCTGTAGAAAATAAGACGTGCTGTGTATAGCTTCCTAGTAGGCCAACTAGCTTTAGAAGCACGTCCGTAAAACCCTACTTTCGGCCTAAAAATACCCATGACGTTAAGCTAGATAAACTAGAAGCAACTACCAAACTAGATAAACCAGAAGCGACTGCCGAATTAGATGAACTGGAGGCACCCTTACCTACCCTAGAGGTCCCCTAGAAACCTACTAAACCTATTAAACCTACCGTAAAGCGTGGCCGAGGACGCCCCTATAAAAATTCTATAATAGAGAACCACCTAACCTCTATAGGCATATCCGTAAAGCAATCTCCGCCTATGGATATATTAGTTCTAGTATAGGAAACCCCTTTTACGGACTTATGGCGTAAAGAGATTAACGGACTACTTAAAAAGGGTGTCTTTGCAATTATAATGGAGAGAGATATTCCGCAAGGCGTCTATATATTTAACTTACGCTTTATTAACAAGATTAAGCACCCTAGTACTAATAAAGCCTTTAAGAAATTAAGGCTTGTTATATAAGCTTATAATAACTAGGGAAAGGACCTAGTCCTTACGCAATTGCCTACAATTTAATAGGTTAGTTAATGGATTATACTCGCACTTATACCTGGACTACAGCAAACCAAATCCGTAGCCCTTTACTTACGGGATATCTTATAAGCCTATATACAGTCTAATACCTACCTAAGTAGGGATATCTTTATATAACTACCCTATGAGCTTAACCTATAACCAGGAACAATTTTATAGATTATAAAACCTCTTTACGGAGTACTAGAAGCCGGAAACTATTGGTTTAAGACATACTACTAGCACTATATTAGTAAACTTAAAATGGAATAGTTGACCTATAACCCCTGCCTCCTATACAGCCCATCAAACGGCCTTGGTATTATTGGACTCTAAACAGACAATACCCTCTTTTTAGCAGACTAGATATTTGCGGACGCTAAAGAGACTAAACTGCAAGAAGCTAAGTTCCTGGTAAAGCTATAAGAGTAGTTAACTGAGCAGACTCTAATTAAGTTTAACGGAGGCTTAATTATATAAAAGGGCAACTTAATCTAGCTAACCTAGGAATGCCAAGCTTAAAACCTAAAGCTTGTTATAGAAAAGCCTACGGACCTTACTAGTTCCCGCAGAGAGACCCGTAAGACCATAAATATAAAGGACTAATACGCTGTATAGCGTGCAAGAGGCGCTTATATTGCTATAGTCTGCCAACCCGAATCTGCCTACGACTTGTCCTTTACGGCCTAGGCAGTAGATCCGCAAGAAGAAAATATCAAGCAGCTTAATAAGCGCATTTAGTAGCAAATTGACAATATAGTAAGGGGACTTACTTTTGTACTACTAGACCTAAGTTCCCTTAGCTTACTGGCATTTACGGACACCTCCTTTGCCAATAATAAAGACCTGTCATTATAAATCGGCTTTGTAATTGTACTTACGGACCGCAATTAGGACGTAAATATACTATACTAGTCTTTAATTAAGTGTAAATAAGTAACCTGTAGTGTACTAGCTTCTGAACTATATGCACTAGCTTATGGATTTAATATAGCAGCTGTAATCAAATTAACGGTCTAGAAGATTCTATAACTGGAGCAGTTACCCCTAGTTTTATGCACCGATTTAAAGACCCTTTACGACTGCCTAGTTAAACTAGGTACGATATAAGAGAAGAGACTTATGGTCGACCTAATGTGCTTACGTCAGGCCTACGAATGACGTGAGATTATGAAGGTTAAATAGATTAGCAGCGGAGATAACCCAGCAGACGCCATGACTAAGGCAAAGCCGTGTTAAGCTTTTAAAACCCTAATTAATACGAACAAGCTCAACCTAAAGGTTATAGAATGGGTAGAGCGAGACTAATGGAGCATTTACAGTTTAGCTACGGCCCGTCGGAAGGCCGTACGGTGCATTCACGGCCCGTCAAAAGGCCGTACAGTTCATTTTACGGACCGTAAGCAGGACTTACGGCCAGCTTGGAGCACCATTTGGAAGGCAACCCAGAAGGTACCTCAGGAGGGATTTCCTATGTATTTTCTTATGTGTTTTATGGTTCTATTAAGACAATTACGGAGGCTATATATAAGTGGTTTCATTTTCCAAGTACCGCCAGTGTATAATTACAGCACCTGTCGTATCAACCGCGTGCTTACGCGTTCGGTACGCCGAGTACGCGTTTACGCGTTTGGTGCACTTCTGAAGCACTGACCAATTAGGGGGGAGGCGCATTAGTATATAGACTACGTAGTCTGCTTCATACAATCGACAGTCACCATCCAAACAAGCATACGATACTACGTGTATTTCGTGCCCGTGGATACGACTCACTCGTGCTATTAAGTTAGTACGAACAAGTAGCGTTCCTATTTCTTTTTATAGTATTATATTATACGCGAACTATATAACTAGTAACAACAATACCTAATTATTTTATAAACACTTCTTTAATATAGATTTTAGCTATATCCTCTACTAAGATTTCTTCTATATATACTATAAAGTAGCTCTACTTAATTAACTTGTCTACTATTATAAGAATTACGTTATACTCTTATCTGGTAATAAGGTCTTTTACCCTTAGCAACTTTATAATAAAGTCCTATAATATAGCCTCCTATAGTCCCTTTGGTATTTTAATAGGTTGTAGCCCTCTATATAGTTTATGCCTTATTAATTTTTCTTTTTAGCAATCTAGACACTTCTTTATAACCTTTTATGCTATGCCCTAAATTCTATTAATAATATACTCCTCTTAGAGTCTTAACACTAAGCCTATAGCTCTATTATGTTTCTAGGTTATTTCCTTATAAAATTCTTTAACAAATTGCTTTGCTATACTTCCTAGAATATAGATTACTTCCCTACTTTTATAGTATTCTATATCTAGGTCTTTTAGGTATACTTTTAGAATTCTTTATTACTAGAAACTTTCCGGTATCTTATAGACTTAGTTTAATTTATCTTTTTAGATTACTATAATCTTAGAATAATTATACCTAATTAATCTATCTTCGTCTTTTTATAATATTGCTCCTAATAGCTTCCCTTTATTTTATAATTTAGCCTTTTTACTAAGTGTGTTACGGCGCTGGTGGAAAACGGTACTGGCAAATTGCCGTTAGATTGCCGCAACTTGCCGTCACGTGACCAGAGGATTGTATATAGCTTTAAGCGGTGCTTCCGTTTTTCCCCTTTCCTTTCTCTAGCTTTGGATCCTCGTTTATAGACAATCTAATTGTATAGGCTTGCATGCGTCCTTCTTACTATGCTCGTGCCTCGATTAACTAAGTCACTAACATTATCTAAAGCTCGTCACTACTCTTTTCTTCCTAAGAAGGACCTTAAATATATCTATAAGGACATAGAATAGGACCTTAAGGACATTGCTAGGACCACAAGGACAGGATAGAACTAAAAGAACACGAATAGAACGCGAAACCTAAGAATAGGACACGCACGGACCAGAACCCCTAGAAAATAAACAAACACTGGAAATTACCTAATACCCCTACTACTATGCCAAGAAATATAGTAGCCGGCAAAGCCGCTACAGGACCCGCAAATACCTCCAATGGTAAAACAGTCGCCATCTTGACCTCCTAGGAAGAGCTTACAGCAGCCAATGCTAAAATTAAATGGCTTTAAGAACTGCTTGAAACTAGAGACACCCCTGCACCTAGTAAGGAGTCATCAGACACCTAGAGACTTGCTATAGTCCTTAAGGCCCTAGCCTAATGTATAGTATTGGCATTATTGCGGTCCGCGAAGGTCGTGGACCCCCTATTGCTTATAGACGGAACTAACCCTATATTTAACAATTGGAAGCTTTAACTATAAGACAAGCTTGAAGTTAATACGGACCACTTCCCTACTACTTAAGCTAAGATGGCCTATGTCTTTAGCTGCACTAGTAGGGACGTATAGATACACCTACGTCCACGATACGCCTAGGATTTGGTAGACTCCTTCCTCTCTGGAGAAGAGATAATTAACTACCTGTCTTCTATTTATAAGGACCCCTTTAAGACATAGAACGTCCGCCTTAATTATAAAGCCCTTAATATGAAAATAATGGAGACCTTTTTAGCCTTCTAGACCCGTTTTTTATACCTAGCCGGCCAGGCCCAAATCCCCTAGGAAGACCTGCTACTAGACCTATTTAACAAGCTCACCTTAGACCTATAGTGGGCTGTGCTGCCAGTCTTTACTACTATATAGACGCTAAAGGAACTAATGGACTAGTGCTTGGCTATTAATTAAGGCCTCCGTTGAATTAAGGCATGTGCTGAGCGGTATAAAGCCAGAAACCCTCTAAACCAGACTATAAGCAATACGAGAATAGCCAATAGTGCCCTAATATAGGCCGCAACTCCTGTGGCACTAACTGTTTAGCCCGCCGTTAATCCAGCAGCTAGTTGCGCAGCTAGTCCTGCCACGGGCCCGGTACAGACTTGGCCAATATATAGCAACCCCTATAGACAAGCCCTTAGTAATTAAAGAGCTTGCTTTTTATATGGCTAAAAAGACCACTTTATAAAAGACTACCCTATAGCAGCAAAGACAAACGAGGTCCTGCTAATTTAGGAGGATAGTATAAAGCTGGAAAAAGAGGAACCCTAGAGGAAGACTCCCCTCTAGGGTTAAAAGGGATTAATATGTCATATGTTAATCTAGGTTGGCTAGTTAGTGGAAGAAGCTGTACTATCCCTTATACTTTATTCCGCAATAGATATTAAGTTTTAACCTCTGCTTTGGCTAACTCTGGAGCAAATGCCTTTACCTTAATAGACACACAGTGTGCTATAAAGCTGGCTGACTTTTTAAATGTACCCCTTAAAGAACTGCCTAAACTAATTCCTATTTGTGGGTATAATGGACGGATAGAACCACCTATTATGACTATCTTGCGGATTTACCTCTATATAGACGGATAAAGACAGTATAACATCCCCTTTCTTATTATGGACCTAGGAAGCTATAATATGATTTTAAAAAGAAAATGGCTAGCCTATCTAGGCTTATAGCTTAATATATAGAGTAGATAGCTTATCTGGCCCGAAACCCTACCCCTAATACCTTCTTTTATAAAGGAAATTAGTATTATAATAGAAAACCTTATACGGCCATAGATAGACACCGTTTACTAGGCCGATGCTATGCGTAGGGACCAGGCCTTTAAGAAAGATGTACAGCTTAATCCGTAACGGGTCCGTATACTACGCCATCCCCAGACTACTAATATTGTACCGCTGACACTAGGGACCTAGGAAGCCAGTAATTAGCCAGATAAACTAGGCCCTATACAGCCGTAAAGAATAGTAAGGAATATTGGACGCCGTACTAAATAAATAGACTAGAAAGATAACCTACGGAAGATAGAATAGGAGCTAAGGAGGGTCGTAAGCCCTTAACCGCAAAATATGGTTTATAAAACGCCCGTAAAGAAACCTATAAACCTCCTACTAGTCAATATCTGCTATATTAGCGCTATAGGGTTCTACTAGAACTTAAAACGGCCCAATACTGTTGCCTTTATAACTAGCTTATATAAGATTGACTGGATAATTAAAGACAAGGAAGCCCTAGCCTGTAACTAGCTTAGTAGGGAAAGTGAGCTTATAGATGAGGAGCTGGTGGAATAGAAACTACTCTGCCAATACTAGGAATTTAAGGACGTATTCTCTAAGGCAGCCTTAGACATACTCCCGCCTTACCAACTATATAACTATAAGATTGAGATTAAGCCAGATAAAGAAAATACCCTTAGCTATAGCCCCCTCCGCTAGCAATCTACTAATGAACTATAGGCCACTAAATAGTACCTTGTTGATAACCTTAATAAGGGCTTTATTAAGCCTAGCTAAGTCCCCTTTACCGTACCTATTCTCTTTGCAAAAAGCCTAATAGCGGACTCTGTTTCTGCATTAACTACCATAAACTAAACTATATAACCTGTAAAGACCAATATCTACTACCTTTACTTGAGGAAATACTAGCCCGCATAAGTAAGGCTAAGATTTTTATAAAGCTTAATATCTATTAGGCCTTTTACTAAATTAGAATGGACCCTAGATCTAAGGATCTTACCACATTTCGGACCCGCTATGGATTGTATAAATATAAAGTACTACCTTTTGGACTGACCAATGGACTAGCTATATACTAGCAGTATATAAATGACGTACTCTTTAACTACCGTAATGACTTCTGTACAGCATACCTAGATAATATTATAATTTACTTTAAGGATAAACTAGAATATAAGGGACACGTTTGTAAAGTCTTACAACAGCTCCGCGAAGCTGGTCTCCAGGCTAATATCAGAAAATTAGAGTTTAGTGTTAAATGTATAAAGTACCTAGGATTCATTATTAGTATAAATGGAATTAAGGCAGACCCAGAAAAAACGGCTGTAATTAATTAATAAGAACCCCTAAGGACCTTAAAAGGAATATAGTCATTTTTAGGCTTCTGTAACTTCTACTAACGCTTTATTAAGAATTACAGCAGAATTATATGGCCTCTAAGCCGCCTTACTAAAAAGACTTAACCCTTCCATTTTGATGCTGCGTGTAAATAGGCTTTTAACGAACTTAAGAAACGGCTAGTCTCTACTCTGTTACTGGCCTATTTTCACCTAGAATAGCCCTTAAGGCTAGAAACGGATGCTTCTGATGGTGTAATAGCTGCTATATATTCCCAGAAATAGCTAGATGGAGAATGGCATCCTATTATATACTATTTAAAAACTATAATAGATGCTAAGTTAAATTACTACATTTACGACAAAGAAATGCTGGCTATTATCTCTAGCTTTTAGCACTGGCGTGCGCAGCTAGAAGGGACCCCTAAACCTATTTAAGTAGTCTTAGATTATAAGGCCTTAGAATACTTTATAATAACTAAAGCCCTTACGGCCCAGCAGGCACGCTAGGCGGACGTCCTATTACAGTTTAACTTCCTAATTATATATAAGCCAGGCGTAATAAACTGTGCAGATACTCTTATAAGGCGTAAATAGGACCTAGATAACTAGACAGCTGCGAAGATTTTATTATGGACCTAGATACTACTATAACCAGAGCACCTTAACCCCTAGATATAGGCAGAACTAAATACAGACCCTTTAGATGCTAAGATATGTCCCGTTAACTCTATAGAACTTAACCTTATTAATAAACTGCTGCAGGCAAACTATACGGCCCCTTCTCTATAGGAGTACCGTAAAAAGGTAAAGGATGCTACTAGCCTATGGTCCCTTAAAAACGGACTGCTTAAGCACTAGGAATGGCTAGTGGTGGCAGAGGAATAAAATTTATGGACTCGGCTTATTGCTGAAGCATATACTTAGGTCTCTACGGCCTACCCTAGAAAAAATAAGACCCGTAGAATTATTGGTGACTACTACTACTGGCCTGGAATGGTTATAGATAGTAACCGCTATGTACAGAACTGCGATGACTGCTGTAGGTTTATAATTCCACAAGATAAGACTTTAGGGCTATTAAAGCCACTTCCAATACTAGAACGCCCCTGGTAGTATATCTTTATAGACTTCTATAAGTTACCTACAGACTATAACGGATATAATATAGTTATGATCCTAGTTAACCGCTTTAGTAAGCGCCTGTCCTTAATCACCTGTTATAAGAATATTAATGCTAAAGAGGCGGCCTGACTATATATCTACTATGTCTACTAAATTTACGGACTACTAGATACTATTATATCTAACCACAGGCTATAGTTTATATTAGTCTTCTAGAACGAGTTTACCTAAATCTTAGGTATTAGGCTAAAGCTCTCTATAGCATACTACCCCTAGACAGACGGTTAGACGGAGATTATAAATTAATACTTAGATTAGAGACTCTGGCCCTTTATTAATTACTTTTAGGATAACTGGAGCGAACTACTACCTATAATAGACTACGCCTAAGCAATCATACCCTATAACTCTATAGGGTTTGCACCTATTCAGCTAGAAATGGGATACTTACCCTATATAAGCTTTAACTGGGAGAGACTAGAAGGACTACAGACTATACGCGAAAAACTATTTTATAAGGAAGCACAGCAGTATGCTAGACGCTTAGAAGAAGTATAGATGGTAACCTGTAAGAACCTAGAGAAGGCCCAGAAATTAATGGAATAGTAGGCAAATAAGCATAGGCGTGAGCCTAACTTTACTGTAGGTAATAAGGTCTGGGTTATAACAAAGAACTAAAAGATAGAACGGCCTAGCTATAAGCTAGACTATAAGATGGCAGGACTATATAAGATCCTTAATAAAGAAGGCAACTTATATAAGGTTAAACTCCCAGACTTAATTAAAGTCTACCCTATTTTCTTACCAGATAAGCTATGGAAAGCTGTAAATAACCTACTACCTAGATAAAAGAATAAGCCTCCACTACTGATTTAAGTTAATGGCGATAATAAATGGGAAGTTAATGAAATACTAGCCTATAAACTAGTACAAGGAACGCTGAAATACTGTGTTTAATAGAAAGGTTACAATCTAGACCTAACCTAGTACCCTGCCTGGAACTTTATAGGTTGCCCCTAAAAGCTTAAAGAATTCTATAACTAATACCCTAATAAGCCAGGACCCCTAAAGTATCTAGACGAGTGGATGGAGTGCTAATATAGCGAAGATAATAAGCTACCTATTGAGTATATAGATAAGAACACCCTATGGACATAATACGGATATATAAAGCCTAAGGGCAGGCTTTTTTAGAGGGGGGGGTAATGTTATAGCGCTGGTGGAAAACGGTACTGGTAAATTGCCGTTAGATTGCCGCAACTTGCCGTTACGTGACTAGAGGATTGTATATAGCTTCGAGCGGTACTTCCGTTCTTCCCCTTTCCTTTCTCTAGCTTTGGATCCTCGTTTATAGACAATCCAATTGTACAGGCTTGCATGCGTCCTTCTTGCTGTGCTCGTGCCTCGATTGACTGAGTCGCTAACAAAGTGCGTCTACTCTTAAATTTTTAGTTCCCTTAGTATACTAAATCTCGAAATGGTATTCTGTAAGTATTTCAGCCCATCTAACCTGTCTATAATTAAGTTCCTTTGTTATTAGGAAACCCGTTAAGTTCTTATAGTCTATTTTAACTATAAATAGTTTCTCTATATCTTATAAGAATGCTCTCTATTTTTTAAGTACTGTAACTATACCTAGTAACTCCTTATTATAGATATTATAGTTTAGTTCTAATAGTGTTATCTTTTAACTATAATATGCTACTAGATGCCACGCGTCCTAGTGCTTTTATAGTAAACATACTTATAGTATAAAGTCTAATATATCCGTTTCTATAACCATCTCTAGCTTTAATTAATAAATCTTAAAGATTAGATCCTGGGTAAATAACTCCTTTAGTTCCTTAAATAGCCTTTTCTATTTATTGCCCCATATCTATAGTTCCTTTTTCTTTATTAGTTATATAAACGGCTTAATATTCTTTAACTACTATACTATAAACCCCTAATAGTAGTTGCAAAACCCTAGAAACAATCTTAACTATATAACGTTCTCTAGTTCTTACTAACTTACTATAGCTTTAACTTTCTTTAGCTCCATACTAATCTTGCCTAGTTAATAATAAATCTAATAAAATTAGTCATCTATATAAAGAACTCGCATTTCTTAATTGCTACTAGCATCTTTTCTTTTTATAGTCTCTTTAAGACCTATTTAACGTATTGTAAGGGATATTATTGCGGTCACCTTGGGTTGCCCTTAGGACAACCCACAAACACCCCTTAAATGGCCGTCAGTTACGTGCCGGAGGCACGTGCCCGTAGTATATAGTCCTTACGATCCCAGAGGCCTTACCTCCTTAAAGATTCGTCTCCTCTACAATCTATCCTATTCCTATAATTATGCCTTATAGCCCCCTGTCTACCAAGTCCCCTTATATATATTCTCTATATATATTCTCGATTATTAAGTAGATAATAATATCATTAAGATATACTATAATAATTTTATTAAGGTGTTCTCCTAATACGCTATTAATTTGCTTTTAAAATATTACTATTATGTTTAGAAGCCCAAATTATATAACTAATAGCTTATATAGTCTTTCCTTTAACCTAAAGGCTACCTTTTATTTATTGCCTTTCTTAATCCTAATCTAATAGTACGCCTATCCTAGATCTATCTTTATAAAGATTTATATATTACTAATCCTATCTTAGATTTTGCTAATTAAGGGTAAAGAATACCTATCCTTTCTTGTAATGCTGTTTAACTATCTATAGTTAATATATAACCTAAGTTTTCCGTTTTTCTTTGGTATGAATAATACTAGATATCCTGCTAATAATTGCGATAGTTAGATATATCCCTTTTATAAGTTTTCCTAGGTAAACTCCTTAAGTGCTCTTAACTTATCTTTAGTTAGCTTATAAATTAGAAAGAACCTTAAACTTATTTCTAGTTCTAATTCTCTCTTATAGTCCTATACTATATACTCTATTAGCCTTTTACTTTTTAGGCTTTATAGTTTCTTGCCATATTTATAGTATCTCTTTAGTATATAACTTAAGCCTTGCTTAGTCTCCTTATATATTGCTCCGACTTAGTACTATATAATCTTAGTTACTTATCAACTTAACCTATAACCTGTAAGGGCGCGAAGAGGCTTTAAGGAAGATTTGAAGGAACAATATAAATTCTATCTAAATCTAAGGGTATATAGCTCTTGCAGAGAACAAGACGTTGCGTAAAGAAGAGAAAGGAATAACGAGAGAATTATATAATTAAATAGTTAGGGGTCTTTAGTGGTTAATGCGTGCATATATATACACGTGGTCTTCGACGGACTTTAGTAGAATTTAATTAATCTAGCAGAACTTGGCAGAAGTCAATTAAGCTAGCAGAATTTAGTAGAATTTGGTTAAAGCGTCGGAATTTATCTGTTAAGTGTTTTACTAAGACATTTCTACTGTAACTAGGCTAGCCCCGTTATAGTACCCCCCCTTTAGCCAAAGGTCCAAAATAATTCAATTTAGTTAAGAATTTATAACTTATTGCTTTATAAGCGTTGTAATATATTTTAAGTTCTTTTTAATTTTAAGTTTCCTGCTATTATATTTTGTATATACCTATTAGGTGGCAGTTGTTTACCTTTATATTATATCTATTTTGCTAAAGTAGGCCGCAAAGAATGGTCTTTATGGAATTCTTTTACTAAGGAAGGCGCGTCGGCCTTAATCTGGTTATAGGTTTCCTAGATTTACGTTTTATATCCTTCCCACTTAATAAGAAGTTTAAACTGTTTAGATTATATTTTCCATTATATATTATTAATTAAGTTAATAAAGTAAGAACCGTTACCGTTATTAACAATTATAAAAGGTGGCGGCGGAATTTTGCAAGTTATAGAATTATCTTTTAAAGGTTGCAATAAGCTTATATAAAATATTGGGTGTACTTTTATCTTAGTTAGCAGTTTAAGCTTATAGGCGTATAGGCTTAGTTTCTTCTTAATTTAGTATAAGCCTATAAACTTCTAGTTAAGTTTCTTTAAGGGCCATTAAGTCCGCAGGTTTTATATATTTAGGTAAACTATATTACTTTCCTTAAAGTCCTATACGGGAGCTCGTCCTTTATTTATATGCCATTTCTATACCGTTTAAGTGTACGTTAATTTACTTTATAATAGTTCTATTAACTACTTTATTTAATTAGCAAAGTTATACACGTTAATTAACTAAATCCGTTTAATTATGGGTCCTATTATATTAATTTTAGGCTATAGTTTAAATCTAAGTTAAGGGTTTTATCTATAGGTCGCGTAAAATGGCGTTACGCCTATTAATACGTTTATTGTATTATTCGCAGTAAACTTAGCTAAAGGCAGCCATTTTCCCTAGTTATCTTACAGGTAGACGCAGTACATTTATAGGTATTATTCTATAATCGCGTTTGTAATTTTAGTTTAACTATCTATCTCTAGATAAAATACAGTTAAGAGTTATATTTAAATACTTAACTATTTATATATTTCTCCTTTTAATATAATATATGGCTTTTAAGGAACCTTTTTAAAACCTAATTTATTTAATAAGCTTATAAGATTCTTTTGCCATAATAAAGGGGATTGTTATAGTTTATAAAGGGCTTTTCTTAAGCGCAGTACTTTATCTATCTTTCCTTTATTAAACCCTAGCGGTAGCTTTATATAGATAACCTTATTAAGATCGCAATAGATAAACGCGTTAACTATATCTATCTATATTGTCTCTAGGTTAAATTTTATAGTGATTACTATAAGGATTTAAAAAGTTATACTAGCTAATATAGTAGCTCTTATAGGTAGGTCTCCTAGGGCCTATTAATTTCCGTATACTACTAAGCATGCCTTATATTTCTAAAGGAATTTGTACTTGTCCGTCTTATAGACAAATACCCATATTAAGCTAAGGATCTATTATCCCTTTATATACTTCTTATCTATTTCTTAAAATAACCTTATTTAATAATAGGATTAGAGGTAGGCTTATTAAGCCTCTTAGAACTAATCTTAAAGAGGGTGCGTATTAAGGTCCTAGATTAACTAAGGTAGTAGAGGTAAGTTCTTCCTATATAATCCAACATTGCGTATTCTACCTAATTTTAGCTTGCTATTATTAAGTCAACTATTAAAATTAAACTTCCTTCCTGCTAAGAAGGCACTATAATAGGCTAAAGTAATCCTTTTAGTAACAAAGTCTTTAAACCTATTATTACAGGCTTCCTTAAATAAGTCTTTAACCAAGTTATTTAACACTCCCTAAGTATAAAACCCATCTCCTACTCAGCTAATAATGTCCTAATTAGTACCTTATATATCTAACTTTATAGGATACTTAACGTAAAAGGCATATAGAGATTCTTTGTCTTCTTCTATTAGAGGTGGTATATAATATGCATCTTTAAGAGCTCTTAAAAGCTTAAAATCTACTAACTTATTAAAGGTTTAAACTGGCTTATTAACGTCATTATCTTCCTCTTAAATTAACGGTTTAAATACTTCTTTATTATCTTCTAGAAGAACCTTATTCTTAGTTAGGGTATTAAGGAGTTAAATTTTCTTAATTAGTAGATCTAATTTAGCGTATAGGTCCTTTAAGATATCCGTTCGCTTGCTATTAAAGAACATTATTTTATTAAAAATAATGCCCCTAGTGAAGATAATAATACCTTTATATAGGATCTAGATCCTATAGATATTAGTAGAGTTATAGCTAATAAGGTAGCTAATATAGACTTATAGATCTAGTGTTACGGACGCTTTAAGTATAATATTACAACTACTTGGAGAGGGGTCGGAAGAAGCTAGTTGGTTAGTATAGGTATGGTCCAGGATAGAACCCGTGGAACTATGTGACGAGGAATAGTAGCCGAGATTATGTAAGGTGATCTATGTGATCTGTATAATCTATAAGATCTATAATAGAGCGGATAGAGCAAATAGAGTAGATAAAGCAACAACTTTCTTAGGAGTACGGATGTGTATTTAGGGACCTATAGTCCCTACCTAGATAGTTCCTTTCTTGTAGTAAATCTTAGAATATAATTAGAGTTAATCTGTTACGCAACCACTCCACCAGTTATTATTTACGTTATTAACTTCTTATTTACCTACATACCTAGCCCATTAATAAGTCCACCGTAGTACCTACTATAAGGCTCCGTTATATATTCACTACCTAATTACGGTATTAATAAAGTTAAACAATATGCCACCGAAAGTACTAGTTACGACTTAGTTAACGGCAGCTACGACCTTAGGGTTAGGAGATACCAGTATAGGGGACATAGATTTACAGCTAGTCACAACGGGTTAGTTATAAGAAATGGTTAATTAATTGATAAACAATAATAGGATACTTAAAGAACGCATTAATGGAATTGGAGTAGCTAAGGTTAAGTTACTATCTATTGAGCGATTCTTAGGAGAAAGGTTAAAACTTAAAGGATTCCTAACACAGATGCACTTTAAGGTTATGTAAGAAGGAGTAAAGTTGGTAATACCTATAGACTAAGTGGTATATGCAGGGTTGTTCTTAACAGGAAAGGTACTTAAGTGGTTTAAACCTTACCTTACCGAGATCTAAGTTAATGGAATAATAACTATTAACCAAGAAGTACGGTATATGTTTATTAGTTAGAGCGGGTTCTTAAAGAGACTAATATAGATATTTGGAGACCTAGAAGCAGTAACCATAGTAGAGTGGAAGCTTTAAAACTTGGTACAGCGAACTTTAGCAATTGAGTATATAACACAGTTTTAGATACTCGCAATATAGGTTAAGTGGAATAATAAGGCGCTTATAGCATAGTATAAATAGGGACTTAAGGCTAAAGTCTAGGACATAATTATTCTGATAGAAGATGCGGACAGTTTAAGAGAGTTAATAGATTAGTTAATAAAGATTAATAATAGGATCTATTAAAGGGAATAAGCTAAAAAAGGGTAAGATAGAGTTTTATAGTTATATAAGGCGCAGAGCATGTATTAATAAAGCTAAAGTTAGAAACCATAGAATGGCGGAGAGCCAATAGACCTAAGCGGTACTAAAGAATCCAGACAATGGAATAAGAAACTATGGAAACCTAGAGGTTAAGGATTAAGTAATTATAGGACTAAGGAGCAGAGGCTAAACTAGGGATCTTAGCAGCAAAAGATGTTTAGGCGGACTCTATAATAAGAAGAATGGTTTAAAGAAGGAGCTTACATAAATTATGGAAAGAAAGGTTACTATACTAGGGATTGCAGAGGTGGTTAGAGTAACTATATAGTAAGAGGAACTAAGCTAGGAGAGCTAGGACCAGTAATAAAGAGGTTATATAGTATTTAGGAGTGTAGAGTCAGACACTTTGTGTTTTGTTACAATAACGCATGCTAAATTTATAAGGACGTTAAGTATGGCGCAAGCTATTGGCTATAAAAGCCCAAGTTAAGAGGATTTAAAGGAACTAGAGAGTTAGATAAAGAACAAGATTAACTCTACGAGCTGGATTAAGATATTACAGTAACATACGGATAAAGATTAGTAACCATAATAATGGAGTTAGAGTACTTATTAATTAATAGTAACGAGGAAGAAAAAGAGGCTAACTAGGAGCGCTTAAACCTTAATAATGTAATAGAAGTAGAGACTAAGACCACTATAGAACACGGATTAGTAACGGGTATTATAACACCGTTGGATATAGAATCTATCGCTTTGTAAGATGGAAGGAGTAATATCTAAAAAAGGTTAAGTAAGTAGATAACTGCTAGTGCTAGCTTACTACTTAGAAAAGGTAAAAGGCTATAGGCTTAAGATTCTTAAGAGGAGATAAGAGATGCTTAAGATTCTTAAAAGGAGATAAGATATACCTAAGAACCTACCACGGACGAAAACTAATAGAAAAGGGTAGTAACTTAGTTTAAAGACAAATAAATAAGTATAGGACGCAAGTTTAAGAACTACGAGTTTAGGGAATGAATAAGAACGTCAGTCCCAGGCAAACGCAGTGTTTAGCCTAAAGATTAAAAAGTTGATACTAAGATTAAGAAGTAAGATAACTTTAAGGATCTAGCTGCAAGACGCAGAAAATAAGAAACTATGGATAAGTTTAGAGCAAGAATTATTATATAGTAAGAACAAAAGCTAGATAAGAGATTAGCTATACTAGGATTTATAGGGGATAGAGCACCCGTATAAAGAGTTACTAATAGGCCTAAAATAGGCACGCTAAGGGTAAAATGGTTAAATAAACTGGAGTAAGAAGAGGATCTAGGGATTCCAACTAGATTTAAAGAAAGATATACTAAAGGATATTACGACGTAGTAATAATAAGGTACTTTCTTATAGATAGACTATATACACTAAATTAGTTGTATAAAAAGTGGTATAGGCAACGACATAATAATAAATAGGAAATTTTCTATATGTGGCTAGACGAAAAAGTTGTTTAAGACTAACCTATTATAGAAAAACGCATAAGTTATATTAAAGGAGTATTAATTATAATGTTAAGGAACCTAGAAGAGGGATCTAGGGACTAGAGAAGTAAATAGTACCCGCAAATAAGAGACTAATAGTTAAATTGGTTAAATAGAGGTTTAAACTTAAGGATAAAGATAAACCAAGAGTTAACCTAAGACATTTAGCATATTATACACTATTGTGGATAGCTTATATGGATGACACATGTAATATATATAGGGCACTAAAAGATAAGGCTTAAAAGTACCTAATAAGGATATATTGGGCACTAGACGAAAAAAGTACAGAGATGTTAAGTATATGCATAGATGGCACCTAGTAGAAGTATAAAGTTAAGGGGACCTAATACTTTAACTAGAAAGATTCCTTATAGAAGAATGCCTAGATGGTTAATAGTGGTGGAATTGTCTAGAGAATACTTGTCTATAGTATATAGAGGAAAAGAAATAAATTAAGTATTAGCTGAAGACGGACTAAGTATAAATAGGATTTAATAGTTAATAGTTAGGAAAAGGGGAGGCCTATGGGACTAGAGGGAACTAGTAATAGAGCCTTAAACCCTTAAGGGAATTTAAGGACGGCACTTAAATTTATAAATTAAGTGGTAAGATTAACAGTTTAAAGCACTAATAGATAGTAGAGCAATAAGGAACCATATATTACCAGTAGCAGTGGAAAGGATAGGGTTACTATATAGATAAAAGGAACACCTATATCTACTAATAATAATCTTAAGAGATTAGATAGCCTATAGAGGAAGTATTATTAATTTTAAAATAGGACCTATTTAGTTAACTATTAAAGGAAGACAGGTTAAAATGTCTTTTAATATCCTACTATTGGGGAAGGACGAGGCAATACTAAGAATGCCTTAGTTATAGGAATATAATCTAAGGATTAATTAGGTTACAGATTAGGTTAATATTAGAGATACTTAATAACGCAAAGTGTAATAGTAAACTAAGTTGGTATAGTACTAAGTTGGAGCAACTTACGAAGAGACTAAGCAAGGCTTAAGTTATATACTAAAAAGATACCATAAGTATGGTAAAAAGTTATAGTTACTAGAAAGTAAAAAGCTATTAGAGTATATAGCATAGGACTATAAAATAGAATTAGGGCTAGGAATTAGTTTAAAGTTCTTTCTAATCTATAAGCTTACTAAAACTAAGTTAGTAGCGCTTAAGGAGTTTGTCTAGGAGAACTTATAAAAGGGATATATTAGACCGTTATAGTTATTAGTGGGATATCTAGTACTATTTATCCCAAAGAAAAACAGAAAACTTAGGATGTGTATTAACTATAGATAGTTAAATAGTATTACTAGGAAGGATAGGTATTCTTTACCCTTAATTAGTAAAATCTAAAATAGGATAGGTAATGTGAAAATCTTTATAAAGATAGACTTAAGGTAGGCGTACTATTAGATTAGGATTAAGGAAGGCAATAAATAGAAGGCAGCCTTTAGGTTAAAGGAAGGACTATATAAGCCATTAGTTATATAATTTAGGCTTATAAACGCACTAGTAACGTTCTAGAAGTAAATTAATAGTATATTAGGAGAATACCTAGATAAGTTTGTTATGGTATACTTTAATAACATTATTATCTACTTAATAAATAAGGAAGAACATGGAGAATATGTTAAGTGGGTCTTAAAGAGACTGTAAGAGAAATAGATGCTAGTAGCAATTAAGAAATACAAGTTCTTTACTAGGAAGACTAATTTTGTTAGATTTATTATTAAACTAGGAAAAATTAGTATGGACCTAAAGAAAGTTAAAGCTATAGTAAGTTAGTAAGAACTAGAGAACATTATATAGTTAAGGTTGTTCCTAGGGTTTTGCAACTACTATAGGAGGTTTATAGCGCAATAGTTAAAGAGTATTAAACTATTTATAAGACTTATAAAAAAGGAGGAACTGTAGGCATAGGGAATAAAGTAAGAGAAGTTGTTTAAGAAACTTAAGGAGTTATTTACCTAGGAGCCAGTCCTCAAAATCTACTAACTAAAGCTAGAAATGGTTGTGGAAATAGATGTATTGGACTTTGTACTAGGAGCATGTTTGTTATAAAAGCATTTAGATGCATAGCATCTAGTAGTATACTATAGTCAGAAAATAACACCACTAGAACTAAACTATAATATCTATAATAAAGAGCTGTTAGATATAGTTGCAGCACTTAAGGAATAGAGAGCATTCTTATAAGGCACTAAGAAACTGTTTGTGGTTAAAACGGACTATAAGAACCTTATAGTGTTCCTAATAACAAAGGAACTAAATTAAAAACAGGTTAGATAGGCAGAGATGCTTACAGAGTATTATTTTAAAATTCAGTATACTAAGGGTATAGACAATGCAAGAGTAGATGCTTTAAGCAGAAAAGCTAAACTATAGAATAATAAGAAGCCATTAGGGGCTTTACTGCAAAAGGATTAAAATGGAGTAATTAGGTATAATTATCTAAAGGTTATAGCGACTAGAGAAAGTCAGGCTTATAAATTACTAGAGAGTGATTGGATATAAAAGATCCTAGAGGTATAGGCAGAGGATCTAGAGTTAAAACAGTATAAGAATAGAGAAGTAACCTATATTCCAAGGACAGTAGCAGAAGAGTTTATAAAAGAGTTTTATAAGAGAATAACGCAAGGACATAACGGAGCTACAGGCTTAGTATTAAGACTTTAAGAGGAGTACATTATTTAAGGAATCTGGGGACTAGCGAGGAAAGTTATAAAAGAGTGTCTAAATTACTAAAGAAATAAACTAATAAGGCATAAGCCGTATGGAGGGCTACAACCTATTAAAATACCAGAAAGACTATAGGAGGTTATATTATAGGACTTTATTATTAAGTTACCAAAGTTAAAAGATCCTATTACTGGATAAGATTATAACGCGATCTTAGTAATAGTGGATAAACTAATAAAATGGGGATACTTTATAGCGTGTATAGAAGAAATATCCGCAGAAGATATAGCTAGAATCTATATTAAAGAAGTATTTATAAGACATAGAGCACTAAGCAAAGTTATATTGGATAGAGATCTAAAATTCATAGTAGCATTTTAGGAAGTGTTCTTAGCAGAGCAAGGGGTTTAAGCAGTAATATTAACTATATATTACCCGCAGACAGATAGTTAAATAGAAAGACTAAACTAGACACTAGAATAGTATCTAAGGCACTATATTAATTACGCATAGAATAATTAGGTATTGTTGTTACCAGTTATATAGTTTGCGTATAACGCAACACTATAGGAAGGGATAGGTATATTACCTTTTAAGGCAAATTACGGATACAAGCCAAGAACGTCGTTAACACCATAATAAGTAAAGAAAATAAGTAGCACAGCTAAGGAAAGAATAGAGACGTTAATAAGTCTTTATAATTACCTTAAAGAAATAGCTAAACTAGTATAAGAAAGAATAAAAAGGTACTATAACGCTAGGAGATCTAAGGGACCAGATCTTAAGGAGGGAGAAAAGGTGTGGCTACTATATAAAAATTTTAAGAGTTAGCGACTAAGTAAAAAGTTAGACTACGTTGGACTAGGACTATTTACAATTAAGGCAAAAATCTTAGAAGTTACGTACGGACTTAACTTACTAGAGAAGATGAAGATTTACCCTATATAATATATTGCAATGCTAGAACCAGCATATAGGAATGTTAAGCTACTAGTCTATAAGGCAGACACGTATAGAGGACAGGAAGAGGATAAATGGCAGGTTTTAAAGATTATCGGTTATAAGGATGTAGATAATAAAACGTGGTATAAAGTAAAGTAGATAGGCTATACTAAGACTACCTAGGAACTACTAAGCAACTTAGAGAACGCTATAGGAAAGGTACAGGAGTATTAGAAGAGAATAGGTTAGGCAGCGGTAATAAAGAAAGATCGCTAAAGAATAAGTTGTTTAAGGGGGACCCAGGAAGAGTAACTACTACATTACTTAGAGTTGTTTCCTTTAGCGGAAACGCTACCCTCTTATTACCTAGCTTATCCAAACCCTACTAAATAAGTTTCCACTTCTTAGAACGTACCTTCTTACAACCCTTCTTAAGACGGATTAGCCGAGCGGACGCAGCAAGACGAGAGTTAAGAGCCCATTGTTAAGCAGCGGCAGCCTCTTACTTAGCGTTACAAGAACGATAAAGTTTAGCTAGCGCTATAGAAAGCTCGTTATTAAGTTTTGCAGCGGCAGATTAAACGCAAGACCCTATAATAAGTTACTTAGGGAACTTAAAGACTACTACAAGTCATAGGACGCGTATACTTAGCGTTAAAAACTAAGCGAATTTTGCAGGATAATTAAATATTTGCCTTAGTACACTCTAAATAAGAGGACGGTTATTGGGATAAAGGACTTACTAACGCGACATAGACTAACCCCTCTTTTACACAACAAGAGCATGGAGATAATATAATCTCACTAAAAGACAGTATTGTAGTAACGGTACAAGACCAACAAGCTGTAGAAGAAGAAGAAATTGCTTTAGGTATAATAAGTAAAGATATTAGCTAAGTTAATTAAACGGATATTATACCTCTAGTAAACAACTTGGAGATGTTAGAAATCTTTAAGGACGAAGATAAAGAGGAGGGAGATAGTATTACAGACGCTTTAAGTACAATGTTATAACTACTTAGAGAGATGTTAGAAAAAGCTAGTTGGTTAGTATAAGTATAGTCTAGGATAGAACCCGTAGAACTATATAATAAGGAATAATAGCCAAGATTATATAAGGTGATCTGTATAATCTATATAATTTATAAGATCTATAATAGAGCGGATAGAGCAGACAGAGCAAACAGAGTAACAACTTTCTTAGGAGTATGGATGTGTATTTAACAACCTATAGTCCCTACCTAGATATTTCCTTCCTTGTAGTAAATCTTAGAATACAATTAGAGTTAATCTATTAGGTGTAACGGAACCTTATAGTAGGAACTACAGTGGGTTCTATTATTGGGCTAGGTATGTAGGTAAGAACAAAACAACAACATAATAATAACTGGTGGAGTGGTTACCTAACAGATTAACTCCAATTGTATTCTAAGATTCACTACAAGGAGAGAACTATCTACGGTAGGGACTGAGGTCCTTTAAATACACAACCATACGCCTAAGAAATCCTCTCTTGTATATAAGGTACGTATTGTCTATATTAAACGTAACATCCCTTCCGTTTAACACAGTTAATATATTTAACACTATGTGACCTTAGTTACTATTCCTCATTATATAGTTCCACCGGATCTATCCTAAACCGTGCCTATATTAACTAACTAGCTTCCTGCGACTCTTCCCCAAGTAGTTATAATATTGTACTTAAAGCGTCTATAATACCATCTCCCTTCTCTTTATCTTCGTTCTTAAAGATTTCTAATATCTCCAAGTCGTCTACTAGAGGTATAATATCCGTTTAATTAGTCTGGTTAATATCCTTACTTATTATACCTAAAGCTTCTTCTTTTCTTTCCTAGGTTAAGCGTCGCCTTTATACGGTCTCCTCTATACTATTACTTGGTGATATAATGGCGATTCCTTGCTCTAGGTGCGCAAAAGAAGGGTTAGTCTATATTGCGCTAGCAAGCCCTTTATCTTAACAATCCTCCTTCTATTCTAAATGTACTAAAGTAAATGTTAGGTTGTCCTATAACGTTTACTCTGTTTCTAACGCCGAGTGTGCGCGTTCTATTACTCTTAACAGTTTTTAAGTTCCCTAAGTAACTTGTTATAGGGTCTTGTGTTTAATCTACTACTGTAAAGCTTAATAGTAAGCTGGCCTTAGCGTTGCTCGCGGTTTAATGTGCCTTAGAAGAGTCCGTATATATCCTTAAAGCCTAATATCTAGCTTATACTTATCTTTAACGTCTTAAACGTGTCTGTGAGAAAGTTCATTCTAAGGAGTGGAAACTTATTTAATAGGGTTTGTCTAAGCTGGGTAATAAAAGGACTGGCTCTCCTTCTATAAGGGAAACAACTCCAAGTAGCTTGGTAATTGCTCCTCTTAGGTCCCCCTTAGGTGACTTATTCTTTGGCGATTCTTCTTTATTAATATTACCTAACCTACTCTCTTCTAATACTCCCGTACCTTTTCCATAGCGTTTCTTAGGTTGCTTAGTGGTTCCTAGGTAGTCTTACTATAGCCTATCTACTTTACTTTATACCACGTTTCGTTATCTACATCCTTATAACTAATAATCTTTAAAACTTGCTATTTGTCTTCCTCTTGTCCTCTATATATATCTGCCTTGTAGACTGGTGGTTTAATATTCCTATATACTGGCTCTAGCATTATAACGTGTTGTATAGGGTAGATTTTTATTTTAGCTAGTAGGTTTAACTTATACGTAACTAATAAAATTCTTTACTTAATTTTAAAAGGTCCTAGTCTAACATAGTCCAACTTCTTACTTAGTTGTTAACTCTTAAAATTTTTGTATAGTAACTATACTTTATCCCCCTCCTTAAGATCTGGTCCCTTAGATCTCTTAGCATTATAGTACCTCTTTATTTATTCTTATACTAGTTTAGCTGTTTCTTTAAGGTCTACATAAAGATTTATTAACGTCTTTATTCTTTACTTAGCTGTATTATTCATCTTTTTTACTTAATATGGCGATAATGATGTTCTTAGCTTATATCCGTAATTCGCCTTAAATAGTGATATCCCCATTTCTTCTTGTGGTGTTGTATTGTATGTAAACTATATAACTAGTAATAACAATACCCAATTATTCTGTGCGTAATTAATATAGTGCCTTAGATACTGCTCTAGTGTCTAGTTTAGTCTTTCTGTTTATCCGTCCATTTGCGGATAATATGCTATAGATATTACTGCGCAAACTCCTTATTCTACTAGAAATACTTTCTAAAATACTGCTATAAATCTTAAATCTCTGTCCGATATAATCTTGTCTAGTGCTCCGTGTCTTGTAAATACTTCCTTTATATAGATTCTAGCGACATCTTCTGCTAATATCTCTTTAGTGCATGCTATAAAGTATCCCCACTTTGTTAGCTTATCCACTACTACTAAAATCGCGTTGTGATCTTATCCTGTAATAGGATCTCTTAACTTTAGTAACTTAACAATAAAGTCCTATAATATAACCTCCTATGGTCTTCCTAGTGTCTTAATAGGTTATAGCCCTCTATACAGCTTATGCCTTATTGGTTTATTCCTTTAGTAATCTAAATATTTCTTTATAACTTATCTCGCTAGTCCCCAGATTCCTTAAATAATATACTCCTCTTAAAGTCTTAATACTAAGCCTATAGCTCTATTATGTCCTTATATTATTCCCTTATAGAATTCTTTAACAAATTCTTCTGCGATAGACTTAGGCATATATATTGCTTCTCTGTTTTTATATTACTCTAAGTCTAAATCCTCTACCTATGCTTTTTAGATCTTCTATATCCAATCACTCTTTAGTGACTTATAGATCTGACTTTCCTTAGTTACTGCAATCTTTGGATAATTGTACCTAATTAATCTGTCTTAATTCCTTCGCAATAAAGCTCCCAATAGCTTTTTATTACTTTATAGTTCGGCCTTTCTACTTAAAGCGTCTGCTCGTGTATTGTCTATACCCTTAGTGTACTAAATTACAAAATGGTATTCTGTAAGTATTTCCGCCCATCTAACCTATCTTTGGTTGAGTTCCTTTATTATTAGGAATCCTGTAAGGTTCTTATAGTCCGTCTTAAACATAAATGGTTTCTCTATACCTTATAAGAATGCTCTCTATTCCTTAAGTGCTGTAACTATACCTAATAACTCCTTGTTATAGATATTATAGTTTAACTCTAGTGGTGTTATCTTTTGACTGTAGTATACCACTAGGTGCCATCCATCTTAATATTTCTATACAAAGTATGCCCCTAGTGTAAAGTCTAATATATCTGTTTTTATAACCGTCTCTAGACCTAGTTGATAGATCTTAAAAACTGGCTCCTAGGTAAATAACTCTTTAACTTTCTTAAATAGTTCCTATTACTCCTTTCTCCACGCCCATGGTTCTTCTTTCTTTGTTAACTATATAAACGGCTTAATGTCCTATAACTATTGCGCTATAAACCTTTTACAGTAATTGTAAAACCCTAGGAACGATTTTAACTATATAACATTCTCTAGTTCTTACCAATTTACTATAGCCTCGATCTTCTTTGGATCTATGCTAAGTTGGCCTAGTTTAATAATAAATTTAACAAAATTGGTCTTCCTAGTAAAGAACTCGTATTTCTTAATTGCTACTGGTATCTGTTCTTCTTGTAGTCTCTTTAAGACCTATTTAACGTGTTCTCCGTGCTCTTCCTCACTCTCTAAGTAGATAATAATGTCGTTGAGGTATACTATAACAAACTCATCTAGGTGTTCTCCTAATACACTATTAATTCGCTTCTAGAATGTTACTAGTGCGTTTATAAGTCCAAATTGCATAACTAATGGCTTATATAGTCCTTCCTTTAACCTAAAGGCTGCCTTCCATTTATTACCTTCCTTAATTCTAATCTGATGGTATACCTACCTCAGATCTATCTTTATAAAGATCTTTACGTTGCCTATCCTATCTTAGATTTCGCTAATTAAGGGTAAAGGATACCTATCCTTCCTAGTAATGCTGTTTAACTGTCTATAGTCTATATATATCCTAAGTTTTCCGTTTTTCTTTGGGATAAATAGTACTGGATATTCTGCTGATAACTGTAACAGTCTAATATATCCCTTACGTAAGTTCTCCTGGATAAACTCCTTAAGCGCTACTAACTCCGTTTTAGTAAGCTTGTAGATTGGAAAGAACTTTGGACTTATTCCCTCTTCTAGTTCTATCTTATAGTCCCAAGCTATATGCTCTAACAGCTTCTCACTTTCTAATAACCATAACTTTTTACCATACTTATAGTATCTCTTTAGTACATAATTTAAGCCTCGCTTAGTCTCTTTATATATCGCTCTAACTTGGTACTATACCAACTTGGCCTGTTGTTGTACTTTGCGTTGTTAAGTATCCTTAATATTAACTTGACCTATAACCCAATCGATCTTTGGATTGTACTCCTATAACTAAGGTATTCCTAGTATCGCCTTATTCTGTCCTAATAGTAGAATATTAAAAGACATTCTAACTGGTCTCCCTTTAATAGTTATCTAAATAGGTCCTGTTTTGAGATTAATAATACCTCCTCTATAGGCTATCTAATCTCCTAAAATTGTTATAAGTGGATATAGGTGTTCCTTCTGTCTATATAGTAACCCTATTCTCTTCACTACCTTTGGTAATATGTGGTTCCTAATTACTCCACTATCTACTAACGCTTTAAACTGCTAATCTTGCCACTTAGCTCTTAAATTTAGGTGCTAACTTTAAATTCCTTTAAGGGTCTAAGGCTCTAACACTAGTTCCCTCTAGTCCTATACGCCTCCCCTTTTCCTAACTATTGGCTGCTTGATCCTGTCTATACTTAGTCTAACTTTAGCTAATACTTAGTTTGTTTCTTTTTCTCTATATACCATAGATAAGTGTTCTTTAGGCACTCCTACCACTATTATCCGTCTAGGTATTCTTTTATAAGGAATCTTCCTGGTTAAAGTATTAAGTCTCCTTAACCCTATACTTCTACTAGGTGCTAACTATATATATACTTAGCGTTCCTAAACTACTTTTCCTCTGGTGCCTAATATATCCTTACTAGGTACTTCTGGTTCTTATCTTTAGGTGCTCTATGCATATTGCACGTATTATCCACACAAGCTATCCATAATAGTGTATAATGCGCTGCATGTTTTGGGTTAACTCTTAGTTTGTTTTTATCCTTAAGTTTAAACCTATACCTAGTTAACCTAACTACTGGTATCTCTATTACTAGTATTAAAATTTGTTGCTCGCTTCTCTAGTCCCTAAATCCTTCTTCTAGGTTCCTTAACATCATAATTAATACTCCTTTAATATAACTTATGCATTTCTCCGTAATAGGTTAGTCTTAGACAACTTTTTTGTCTAGCTATATATAAAAATCTGCCCATTTGTCGTTGTGTCATTGCCTATACTACTTTCCATACAACTGGTTTAGTGTGTATAGTCTATCTATTAGAAAGTACCTTATTATTACTACATTATAACATCCTTTAGTATGTCTTTCTTTAAACCTAGTTAGAATATCTAGATCCTCTTCTTGTTCCAGTTCATTTAACTACTTTGCCCTAGGTATCCCTACACTTGGCCTATTAATAACTCTTTATATGGGTGCTCTGTCCCTTATACAACCTAGCGTAGCTAATCTCTTATCTAGCTTTTGCTCTTGCTATGCGATAATTCCTATCCTAAATTTATCCATAGTTTCTTATTTTCTACGTCTTGCAGCTAGATCCTTATAGTCGTCTTGCTTTTTAATCCTAGTATTAACTATTCAATCTTTAGGCTAAACACTGCGTTTACCTGGGATTATTAACGTTCTTATTCGTTCCCCAAACTTATAGTTCTTAAACTTGCGTCCTATACTCATTCGTTTATTACTAAACTGAGTTACTGCCCTTTCCCATTAGTTTTCGTCCGTTGTGGGTCCTTAGGTGTGTCTTATCTCACTTTAAGAATCTTAAGCTTCTCTTATCTCTTCTTAAGAATCTTAAGCCTGTGGCCTTTTGCCTTTATTAAGTAATAAGCTAGCACTAGCAGTTGTCTACTTACTTAGTTTCTTCTAAACGTTACTCCTAT
>Ga0307507_10003468_pt1 | contig 30477 bp, 6 predicted proteins | sample 7_EM_MG_FD_207223 | JGI IMG/M metagenome (GOLD analysis project Ga0307507, IMG submission 207223) | Populus trichocarpa ectomycorrhiza microbial communities from riparian zone in the Pacific Northwest, United States - 7_EM | ecosystem: Host-associated > Plants > Roots > Unclassified | place... | reverse complement strand
TGCGTGTCAAAAAAACACGACATAGGCTAGTCGGTCGAGTTGCCAAATGCCCTCAACTGCGCGCCAATTGCGTCAACCACCAACCATTGAGGCCATTGTTAGGGTACTATATTTTGCCGATGTAGCCATGGGCCCGTTTTAGTTCCTATAGTAGGACCTATTCTAGGTACCTAGTCTAAACTGCTTATAATCTTATCTAGCTATAGCTAGAGGCTGTGCTTATAGTGTCTTGGCATCTGCCGACCCAGTAGCAATAACTATTACAACTTCATTTTATAGGTTTTTGGGAAATTCAACGCCTCTTGCATAAGGGTGTGGCTGGTACAAGTCGGCCGCCCTCTCTGCTTATGGTGGCGAACTCTAGAGCCATATTACTTATAGGCATACTTACGCAGCTCAACTGTTTCGTATTTGCACTAGCTTTATATTCTTATATAGCTTTAAATACCTTGCTTAACTTATTTAGAGCTTTAAGCGAAGACTCTAGGTTAGGATGGTGAGGGCTAAGGATCTGCCTCTATAGCTAGTAGCACTTTTCCATTAATAAGATGGCCTCTGCGTACCTTAAAGGATTCTTTTATATGTCAAGACTCGGCTCAGACCTTAATTGTAATACTTCGTCCAGATTTCCCTAGGGCTTTAGCTTTGGTTTTCCCTCTGTTTATAAAACCCCATGCAAGCTGCTAGATAAGTGCGCTAAATGGGATAACAAATAGCAATACCTAAACCGGTCCTAATACTAGCAATATTATAATTAAGAACACCTAAAAAGCTTGTCTTATATCTATAAGTGAAGTAGTATCTAGGCGTTTAAAGCCTAATCCCCTATCTAGAACTGATAGTAAAACTTGTATAGATAACAGCACTAAGGATAAGCTAGTAAAGCTAAAGAGCAGTGGCGTAATTGCTCGCTCTATATATATATCTATTGACTAATAAGGGATTTCGTAGAACCATCTAGTCGTTATAGACGAAGGGCGAAATAGATGGACAGCCCAATTTAATCGCGAAAGGCGGAGCTGTCTATAATAGTAACGGTTTGCTACATCTTCGTCCTTAATGTTTTGAAAATAAGCAATAAACTTAGACCACTTGACCCAGTTAAGTTTGGCTAGAAAGAGATAGGATTCGCTTATAAGGATAAAGTCTATATAGTATTGCATAAGCAAGGTGTAGGATTGCATAAAGCCTACTGTAGCTACCCAGTGAAATACTAGCAAGGGAGGAACTGGTTAAATCGCAACTATAGCCTATTTAGAGGATGTACTGGCAACTTGCAACAGAAGATATATTTTATTATAATGCCACACGAGATATAGATGAGTATCTTCCATTATAATATTACCTCTTGCTTTAACCTTTTGTCTATTTAGAGGATTGATATTTATACTATCCTTTCGTGTAATAAGCTATAGGTTATTATAGAGCTTATTAAGGAGTGGAGTGCTAAGCTCCAAGGTAAGAAAGTTAAAGACAGCAGTTTAGGTAAGGTTTATACTAGGTTCTTCTAGGATATAGGTAATAACCTTATCCAGATTATTTTCTGGCGGAGACCGTAACTTTTCTTAAGAACTTAGCTGGCTATGATTTTATATAGGGGTCAGACACTGCTTGGAAAGAGTACTTGACTTAGGGAAGGGTAGTAAGAGGGGCCGCGAATTAGCCATAAAGGATGCCGATATTTAGATAGTGTGCTTTGGGTATATAAAAAGAACAGTAAAAGGGAGCGAGTGAGGGATAGAGAGGTATCGGAGGTCGGGGTTAGGCTTGGCGTAACCTCAGGTTACGCACGACCCCCCAAGGTCCGCGACATATCGTCCAAATATCACCCCCCCCCCTTAGGTGGTGGCCCCTACTTTTCAGACGCGTTTTTGAGGCCTAGGTTAGTACTGGGTTAGTATAGAGGTCCTTGTTGCGCGCCTTTAACCTTATCGTCGCCTTGATAATCCCATTTTCTAACCCTCTACTGTTCTCGTGCCCGCGCTGGCTCCTGGCTCACGCGGGGCTTCTAATTTTATATAGAAAGGCCTGCTGTAATTCTAATTCTATAATATAGAGCCCTCTTCTTCTCCTTCTCTATTAATATTTACGCGTTCGGTAGCTTTATTTACCTATACCGCGCTCAAGCGTCTGCCCCCTTACCTCTTGCGGATATAGAGTCTCTTAGGAATCTTCTTACCCTATAGTCTACTACGGAAGCCCCCCCAGCCTCCTCCCCCTATAGCCTCTAGAACGAATTTAAGGCCTAAATAGCACAGCTGCAGGATATTCATAAGGCCCAGCGCTTAAAGAATACTATAAGGGCGTATAAGCCAAAGTAGAAAGAGTGGGAGGACTAGTGTGTAAGACTAGAAGGTAATACAGACGGCGCCTAGGTAACAGAAGATAAGCTTTGCTTATTTTTAGAGTAGTAAGTTATTAATTAAGAATTACGGGCCGCTAGCTATTAAAAACGGAAGTTAAAACGGAAAAAGATGTGGAAAGATAGCAAGCGGGTGAAGAAGAGGTAGAAGACGACCACAGGAGGGCCGCTAAGGGGAAAGGCAGCCGCAGGGGTAGCCGCAGCCGCAGGGGAGGAAGCTATAAAGGAGGAAGAGATATGGGATAAGGAGGCCCTAGATGCCCTATTTAACAAGACCATCTAATACTTAGTTGTAAATAGCTACGTCTCCGCTATTACTAAGCTCTACGCGTGGTAGTTGGAAGGTAAGACCTCACAGCCGCTATAGGGGGCGAAGCTTTTGGTAGTACTAGACAGCGTCCGCTGTAATAAGGACCGGATTTAACGCGTTAACTTTATTAATTAAGGCCTATTTATAATTACTGGTGGCTACAACGTTAAAGGGCTTAAAAAGGCGATTACTTAGTACTGGGAGACGGGCTCTAAGATACTAGGTTTAGTTAAGTCTTACCTTTAAACTGTGGCTAAGTATTTATTAGGTTTGTATATTACGGTCTATATAGAGTATTTATGGCTACTGTTTTCTAACCTATTCCTTAGGCCATACTACCGTTATCTAGGGTAAGAGTAGATGGGATGTTTAGCTTACTAACCTTATCCTTATTAAATTAGAGAACAAAGGGCCTAAACTAGACAAGCTAGCGCTATATATAATTATATTAATAATATAGGGGAAGTAGAATTAATACAGTAAGGTTAAGTATATGGGCTGTATGTGTAATACTAACCCTATTCTCTGCCCTTTCTCTGCAATAGCCTTCTACTTCTTTAACTGCTAGGGTAAGGATGGCGCTAAGAGCTTCCTATCCTTTTAGTAGCTAGAGGACTACTACAACCTATATATCTTCCCTGGTAGCATTAAAGTACCATAATGGCTGTTAAGCTATTATACGCAATTTAAATGGAATAAGAAGATATTCTAGGGGGTAGGAATTTACTTAAAGGAGAAGACCTATAGCGCCTATAAGTAGAGCGTTTGGCATGCCAAGCTTAGCGGTGTTAAGGAGACCTAAATTAGACGGGCCGGATGCTAGAATATGGACGCGATAATGGGAGCCTACCTTAGCTATCTACCTTGCGCGTTTATGCGGTCGATCGCCGGCTTCCTAAAGGAAGGAAAGGGCTACTTTCTCCCCCACGCGTAAGAGGTGCTAGAGGAGGCCCTCTGCTTAAAGATATGGCCTAAGACTAACGTCTGGCTAAAATATATAGAGACCTATTACCTAGAGAAGGCCGATAATAAGGTTATATGGCTTAACTTTATAGGCTTAGGATTTCTACGCCTCCTTTATGCGCTTAGGGTAATCCTATGTAAGTAGTTCCCGCTCTACCCCCTATAGAAGGACTCCCTCTTCGGCTGTAAGGAGTACTAGAGGTTTACCGCGTGGGTAGAAAGCTCGCTGGCCAGCATAGTTACACCAGATAAGATAATAATATGGAAATACTAGCCCGCCTATAAGGCCGTAGTTAAGCTAAGATATAAGGCCGCAATCTTAGAGATAAAGGGGGTTTAATTACACGTGTAGATAATCTTAGAACGCCTTAGCGAGATGGAAAGGTTATTAATATTATTCGCACCTATATAGATCTAGCAAGGGAAGACGGGTATCTAGATAGGGCCTATGGAGTCTATATGTCCGTCTTTAGACGGCCCTATATCTATACCTATATCCATACCTGTACCCGTGCCCATACCCGCGTTTGTTCCTAAACGCGTTAATGGCTAGATTCCATCTTTGGATAAACCCTCTCCCGTATATCTGACCCCTAGAGAGATACTAAAAGGTCCTTAACTGTCTACTGCCGCAGAGCCTGCTTAGCCGTCTACTATAACGTCTACTATAACGTCTACTATACCCCCACAGTAGCTGCTATAAGCTTCTACCATACCCCTACTACAGCTGCCGTAAACTAACGCTTAACCTCTTCTATTTATCCTTAACCTGTAGGCGCTGCTAAGGAAATATAAGATGCTTTAAAGCGGTAATTCGGTGTTCTAGCTTTGGGCTGAGTGGACTTTAGGGCTAGCAGGTGAGCTGTTAATTAAAGCTCTTAATTACTGCTAGGGGGCACGCTGGTAGGTTAACAGCGAGGCTATATTCTATAGCTGTCACCGTAGGATAATTAAGGATATAAGATGGCGCGTAGAAGACGGTATAGCAAGAGATAAGAGATAGGCTATTAACTAGCTAGAATAGCTATAAGGCCGGCGTTCTTTAGATTGGCTTTATAAGAATATCTAACTACTAGGCGGGGGAGGGAAAGGGAGGAAAAGGCTCTGTATTAAGCAGTATATATATATATATAATACTATTTTACTATAGGACTACTACAGTAACCAAGATACCTTAATGTAGGACTCTACTAATGACTAAGACGTCTTGATATAGGACTGCACTGTAGTAACCAAGACGCCTTAATGTAGGACTATATACTCTAGTAACCGAGACACCTTAATATAGGACTATACTCTAGTAACCGAGACGTCTTAATATAGGACTGCACTATAGTAACTAAGACGCCTTAATGTAGGAATAGAGCCTGTTTAGGTGTTGTAAATTTAGAGCAACATTACGCGACCGTCTAGAAGTACCGATTTAATATAAATTATGTACCTTTTCGCCTAAAATCGCGTGCAAAAGTACTTGGGGGCGGTCGCTGCGCGACCTTGTACGGGGTTTGGGCGTGTTATTAGCAGGGGTGGCCCTAACCTCGTATTAACCCGGGTCGTAACCGCGCCAAATCAGCCCCCCTGATATGTGATAGATATCAACCGCATCTACTGCATCACGAATCAATCAATATTTATCGTCTGTGTCATCTCTATCATTAATTAGACCCTCAAGACTGCTCCGCTGTGACCTTATGACCTTGTAATTCCAACAGCCGCAGCCTACCTTAGGTGTCGCTTCATTATTATACGTGCTATGTAGCAGGCTGTTACTGCTACTGCTACTTTGCTTCTCCTCCGCGACTCTAACTTATTAGTCTACCTAAGAACTGCCTGATTGACCTGCGCCCTGCTTTTTATTGGAGCCGCCGCAGTCGCGCTAGAGAGGATGATGTATATGACGCGGGCCGCGCTGTACCTCTCTATATTCATCGCATTAGCGGCCGTGCTCTATGATTAGCTAACGAAGAGAATCCCATTATGATTGCGAGCCGAAGAGGCGCCTTAGAGTGCTTTTGGTCTTGTTAGAGCAGACGAGCTTAGCTTGTACGCACACGCTTATAGGATTGAGTAAGTTTGCATATCCTAGCGCCTTAAATGGATAGCTACTAAAGTAAGCTTCTAGCATTATCTTTGTTTATAGCCTTGGCTTAAACCCTGATATAATATAGGGACTAAAGGACGGCAACTGCTAGGTTAGCGACTTTCTCCTATAAGATATCCCCGCACCGCTCCATAAGGACCTTTAAATCTTCTTTTATATTTACAATTCGTACTAGAAGAGGGATGCTGTATAGGCGCGGCTATAGAGCCTTAGAAAGGGCTTGCTAAGCTATATAACTTTAGAAATCTGGGGGATAGAAGAGGTTGGCAGGCCTATTACACTAAGGTAAAGCTAAGCGTTAACATATATATTTTCTAGAAGCGGATGCGGAAACTAATACTTATTAGGCATAGCTATGGAGGCCTTATTATTAAGCGGGTATAGATATTTTCTTTTATTTAGAGGGAGTATGTTCTAATTCCCTTAGACTAGACCTAGTGGCATATCTATATCTATTAGAGCTGACTAAACTAGGCGCTTATACAGATGAGTATAAAATTAAGTGTTTGCTAATACTGCTAAGTATATAAGAGCCGTTTTCTTTTTAGGCACCCCTTACTGTGGTTTAAGCTTTAGTACATAGGGTAGCATCACTGCTTAAGCACTATAGCTGCTTAGATCAAACCTATTACTTTTCTAGGAAATAACCTATAACTCTATCCCTCTATTGGATCTGCATAAGGAGTTTAAAAATGCTATTAGTAATAAGCTGTAGGTAGTTAACTTCTTTAAGCAGCGCAAGACACGACTTCTAAAAGTATGGTTTATCTAATAGGAGGAATTTATAAGCCAGCCATTATTAAGTATAAGTATACGCTAATAGTAGATATAGTGCGTTTAAGAGCAATTAGCAACCTATAGCAAAGTGGAGAATATTAGCCTTCCCGTTAACCACTACGGCCTAAATAAGTTTGGATTAAAGAATAAGAACTATAGGATTGTTTTTTAAAAGCTTCTCAAAACTATTAAGCCCATTGCATTACAGAAATAGCAGCAGTTCTATTCCATCCCTATAGGTATGGTGGAAAGCTATATAGAGCGGCACAGGTTATCTATTGTAGTTAATAAGAAGCTGCGCAAGTATTATTAGAAGGCTAGTGTTTCTTATATACTCGTTATCTACGGGCTTAGTAGGATAGGGAAATCGCAACTAGCGCTAAGGTACGTTAAAGACTATAAAGATAAGTATAATCCTATCCTCTAGATTAATGCTAAGGACAAGGAGTCTATGCGGTTAAGTTTTAAGTAGTACGCAAGTAAGCTTTAGCTATTAGTAGATTAGAGCTAGGTGTGACGGTGCTGGTGCGCGTCACCTGCCATATTCAACCAATCAGGATTTTCCATGCCCGGCATGGAAAATCGCTATTGGCTCGCTTACTACTGGCGCCTTGGCGGCCCTCGCGACATGTCTACCTACTGCCCCTAAACGATTCTTCTTCTTCTTCTTCTCCTTAGCTTAGTATCTTTACTAGATAGCAATCCACAAGCTTTGGTTCAGAGGCATTTATGTAAGCCGTCACATTATACTAAGCTCTCCCTATACTGCCTGGGAAGGCCTTAATAATATCCCACCCTAAAAGAAACTTTGTCTGCAACGACGTGTTAATGCGCTATACTTAGACACCAAAACAACTCTATACTGCCTGGGAAGGCCTTAATAATATCCCACCCTATAAGCTAGATAGGATTGGACCTATACCCCCAGAATTAAAACTATACAATTCTAATAAACCTTAGGAAGCTAACAATGGCACCTAAAGTAAGCTTATCTAAAAGAGCTGCCCTAACCTAAGAAGAACCCAAGATTTAATTAGGAACCGAAATTAAAGATAATAATAACATTATAGACGTATATAAATAGATTTGTGCCCTAATGGCCAATTAGGAAGCTGACCGTCTCTAAGCTTAAAGCACACAGGAGACCCTATAAGAGATCCTAGATAGCCTTGCGGCCCTATAAGGTAGCTTAGCTCCCCCTTCTAGAAGTCCTAGTTGTCCTATTAACTCTACTAAATGTAGCACACTAGGGAGTACGGATACAATAATAAAGCAATTAAAGTCTATTAAGCTCCCTAACCCCTAACTACTGTCTAACAGAATAGACCCTACCTTTAAGAATTAGAGGATTTAAGTATAAGGAAAGCTCCGCGTTAACTATAACCATTTCCTTTCTAAAGAAGCTAAAATGCTCTACCTCTTTAGTTAAACCACGGGGGACGCTTAACGGCACCTTTAGGCCAAGTTTAAGGACGAGTCCCCTGTCCGATTTATATCTATTAATAAGATAATATAGTACCTAGCGGCTATCTATATTAACCTAAACAAAGTATAGGATGCTTGGTATAACTATAATTGCCTAATAATAAAACCGAACTAACCCTTTATTAAGTTCCAGACTTAATTCCTATACCTTATAGGAGAAGGCCAGGTTCCCCTTAAGAACTACTATTTAGACCTGTATAATAAGCTAACAATCTAGCTATAAGAAAAGATCGCTGTAACCTTAAATAACCTACTAATATATAAAAGACTCATAGCTTGTTGCCTATTATTGGACTTAGAACTAAAGCGGATTAATACCCGCCCTAATTAGCAGAAGTAACTCTATAGTGATTAGAACTTATTAGCTATACCTATAGGAGCTAGAGTAGGAAGATAAGCTGTAACTGCCCTTATACTAAAGGCGGTTATAACTACACACTAGCGAGCCTTGCCTAACTAGCTATATACCACGCCTTTAACTAGTACTTGTTATAATACCCCAATTAACCCTGCCTTGGCCATGTGCTATAACTGCAATAAGGAGGGTTATTTTACCTTATCTTGCCCAGAGCTAAAGGGTATAGGCAATATTAAGGAGATAGAGGAAGGAGAAATATCTAATAAGTTAGGAAAAGAAGAGCCCTAGGGAAAGACTCCCCCCTAGGGTACCCTATCAATCTTAAAGAGATTAATTTAAGTTAGTTAATAGGTGGAAAACACTTTACAGTTCTATATATAGTATCTTAAAATGGATATAGAGTTAACACAACCGCCCTTATTAACACTAGAGTAAATAGCTTCGCCTTTATAAATACTGCCTATATAATTAATGTTGCCAAGTTTCTAAATGTAAAAGCCACCCTACTAGAGAAGCCTATTTAGGTAAAAGGCTATAACGGCCAAGCCGGTTAACCGGTTACCCACGTCTTAAAGTTATATATTTCTCTTAATGGATAACGCTAATACGGCATCCTGTTTTATATCCTAGACCTAGGGTCCTATAATATAATCCTAGGCCGAAAATAGATGTCCTACTTTAATATTTGGCTAAATACACAGCAAAGACAGTTTGTCTGGCCGGAGGACGGACTAAAGATACCCTCCTTTGTTAGAGAAATCCAAACTAACCATAAAACACTAGCTGTAAAGGCTAACTCTACCTATTAATAGGATGTCTAGGCCTGTAACCTAGCCTTTGCCCAAAAAGACACCTGCCGCAAAGCTAGAAAGAACTCTATACTAATAAAGATACTCTCCTAAAGCGCCATATTTAAAGAGGACTCTATATACAGAAGCAGGACAGATAGTAATATAGACAACGTTTAAATCGCGTAGATCTAACCAGTATGGAAAAGAACGTACCAATAGGATATAAGGGATAGCCTTTAGAAGATGCGACAGGAGCTAAAAGGAGTAATAATAACACCAATACCCTAGAAGTCCCTAAAGTTATATACGCCCCTATTATCAGGTAACCCCCCTACAGCAAATATCGCCGTAATTAGCGCTATAGTGTTCCACTTTAATATGTACTAAAAGGACAATAAGGTCTTTACCATAAGCCTATATAAGATTGACTGAATTATTAAGGATAGGGAGGAAAAGCTAGCCAAGGAGGCTAATAAGGAACTAGTTAAATACCTCCTTCCTACTTTCTATGCAAGTTACAAGGACGTATTCTTAAAGGCGGCTTTAGATAAGCTGCCCCCTTACCAGATATACAATTATAAGATTCAATTAGAAGACAATAACTCGCTAGGCTATAGCCCTCTCTACTAATAATTAACGGATAAGCTAAAGGCAATAAAGTAGTACTTAATTAATAACCTTAATAAAGGGTTTATTAAGCCAAGTTAAGCCCCTTTTACTTCCCCTATTCTGTTTATAAAAAAGCCTAATAGAGGCCTTTATTTTTATATTAACTATTAAAAGCTAAACGCTATTACTTAAAAGGATTGGTATTCTATTCCTTTAATTAATAAGACCCTTGCACGTCTAAGCCAGGCAAGGATCTTTACTAAACTTAATATCTATTAAGCTTTCTACTGAATTAGAATAGACCCTATATCTAAAGATTTAATAACATTTTATGCCTGTTATGGGTCCTATAAATATAAAGTTCTTTCTTTTAGATTAATAAATGGACCGGCTACGTACCAAAGCTATATAAATGATGTTCTTTTTAATTACCTTAATGAATTCTGCATGGCATACCTAGATAACATTCTTATATACTTAGACAATAAACTTGAGCACTAAGTTTATGTTAAGAAGGTCCTAGAGAGATTACGGAACGCGGGCTTATAAGTTAATATTAAGAAATGTAAATTTGGGGTAAAACGCATAAAGTACCTTGGGTTTATTATAAGTACAGATGGGATTAAAGTGGACCCTAAGAAGGTTAAAGCAATCTATAGCTAGGAGCCCCCTTATACTATAAAGGGGATCTAGTCCTTCCTTAGCTTTTATAATTTCTATTGCCGGTTTATCTATAACTATAGAGTTATGGCAAAGCCTCTTATACGACTTACCCGGAAAGGTATGCCTTTTATATTTAGTAATGACTATACGGAGGCCTTTGAAGAGTTAAAAGATCGGCTTATCTCTTCTCTAATCCTTTATTATTATAACCCAGACCTTAAATCAATGCTAGAAATGGATGCTTCTGACGGAGTTATAGCAGGAGTCCTGTCACAACTATATGTAGACGGTAAATAGTACCCTATTGCTTTCTTCTTAAAAACAATAGATTTAGCTAAGTGTAACTATAAGGTATACAATAAAGAAATGCTAGCTATTATTTAATTGCTGTCCTAATAGCGCGCAGAGCTTAAAGGTACAAACTCTTAGATTAAGGTTTATACTAATTATAAAGCCTTAGAGTATTTTATAACAACAAAGCAGCTTACCAGTTAATAGGCTTAATAGGCTAAAATACTCTCTCAATTCTTCTTTACGATTATATACCGCCTGGGTACATAAAACTCCAAGGCTAATGCTCTAACCTAGAGAGAACAGGATATAGGCCCCCAGGACGAGCTAAAGGCTTAACATCGTATATATGCCCTCCTCTATCCTAAACAGCTCAACTTATGCATCCTTAAGGAACTAAACTCTAAATAGAATAAGCTAGTACCTATAGAAGGAGAGTTCTTAGACAAACTAATGGGATTAGTTGACCGCATCTTAACCGCAAACCGTACAGCTAAATCCCTAAAGGCCCTCCGCGACTCAGCCTTAAAAGGTAACCCTAATCTGGAAATAGAAGAGGTACTGCTCTTATACTAGGAACGGCTTATAGTTCCGGATATTAATAACTTACGGACAGAGCTAATCTGGGAAGCCTACTGTTAAGTCTTAATAGCGCACCCTGGTTGAGATAAGACCCACTAACTACTAGCGCCCTATTACTATTGGCAAGGGCTTCTATTTAATATAGAACGATTTATTAGAAACTACTACACCTGTAAGCGCGTGGATCCCCCTAGGGATTAAACTCCTAGGTGGTTATAACTATTGCCAGTTCCAGAACGCCCTTAGCAATATATTATAATGGACTTTAAATTATTTTTAAAGGACGCCTACAGCCATAACGCGGCCTTTGTAGTAATTAACTGACTATATAAATAATCTGTCTCCCTCCTTTGCTTTAAGACTATAACTGTAAAGGATATGGCTCGCCTCTATATTAATAATATCTACCAATTCTACGGCGCTCCTGAATTAATTATCTCTAACTATGGTCCCTAGTTTATATTAGATTTCTAGAATAAATTCTGCTGTATCCTTGGGATTAAGATTAAGCTCTCTACCGTATTTTATCCTTAGACTAATAGCCAAACCAAGATTATAAACCAGTACCTTAACTAGCGACTACATCCCTTTATAAACTACTATTAGGATAACTGGTTGGAATTACTGCCTATAATGGACTATGCGCAGCTTATGCTCCCCCATAATAGCATAGGGATGTCGCTATTTAAACTGCTTAATAGGTACGCACTACAAACGTCCTTTAATTGGAATAGGCCTACTAAACCTATAATGGCTCGCGAACGCCTTAGCTATAAAGAGGCCTAGGCATTTGCCAAGAGAATATACGGGGCCTAGGAGACTACTTAAATGATTATAAAAAAGGCGCAAGAGAAGAAAGAGGCTAATGTAAATTAGCATTATTATAAAGTAGACTTCCAAGTAGGAGATAGGGTATGGGTGTTAATAAAGAACTGGAAAACTTAGAGACTAAGCCATAAGTTAGACCACCAAAGGGCTGGTCTATATAAGATTTTAAAGAAGGTAGGACACTCCTTTAAGGTCAAACTACTAGATTTAATAAAGATCTACCCTATTTTCTCCCTAGGCCAATTATAAAAGGCTGCAAACAATCCATTGCCTAGACAGTATAACGACCCCCTGCCGCTAATTTGGATTGTAGAGGATGAGAAATGGGAAGTTAAAGAGATCCTAGTAGTTAAGAAGGTCCGTAGTGTCTTAAAGTACCGTATAAGCTGGGTTGGCCATAATAAGGACCCAGAATGGTATCCTGCATCTGATTTTAAGTACTCCCCCTATAAACTACGGGACTTCCACCTAGTCCACCTAAACCTCCCTAGACTACCAAGCAAATTAGATAACTGGATTAAATGCTGGGAAGAAGGGTTAGATAATTATAATAATCTAGATAATAATAAGGAACTTGGACAACGCCTAAGGGCAGGCTTTTTTGAGAGGGGGGGGTAATGTGACGGTGCTGGTGCGTGTTACCTGCCATATTTAACCAATTAGGATTTTCTATGCCCGGCATGGAAAATCGCTATTGGCTCGCTTACCACTGGCGCCTTGGCGGCCCTCGCGACATGTCTACCTACTGCCCCTGAACGATTCTTCTTCTTCTTCTTCTCCTTAGCTTAGTATCTTTACTAGATAGCAATCTACAAGCTTCGGTTCAGAGGCATTTGTGCGAGCCGTCACACTAGGAATATAGCTCTAGGCTTATAGACTTACTAACTATATAAGCTATTCTCCAATGGCTTTATAACTAAAAGGAGACTAATAATAGGTGGCTAGTGGTTATTAATAATGCTAATTATGTTTTGTAGGGGATTAAGAAGGTGCTTTTAAAAGGGGACTGGGGAAGCGTAATTATTACTAGCTAAGATATCCCGTTACGGAAGCTGGTGGATAGGGGTTATAAAGAGTTATAGGTAGATATAATAGAGCCACTAAGAGCAAGAAGGCTTCTTTTTTAACGCCTTTAGTAGGATCTAGAATCTATGCTATATAATATCCGGGATAACTGCGATAAGATAGCGGAGCGGCTTAGGTACTTAGCTCTTACTATTAACCTTACCAGAGCTTATATTAGCAACGATATAGATTAGAGGCAAGCTCTGTAACGGTATATAGCAGACTATAAGAAACACTAAGATAATCTACTATAAAGCGAGCATTTCTGTGGGCTGTTAGTGAGCGACATAATGGTATAGATGGTGTAGGATATAATGCTTAAGAAGATTAAGAAGTATTATACGGATTTACAACCTGGCTTACTGCTTACCTTTTTAGCGCGTTTTAATAGCGGGGTTATATAAGACTAGTTATTCCGGCTAGCGAGCTTAAGTATATCTAATACCGCCCAGAAAATATATAATAAGGCTGTAGAACTTCCTAAATAGCTTACTAAGATTTTTATATCTAATGGAAAGGAATGGGATGTCACAGTGCTATAATGCTAATAGGCTGAATAACTACATTGTGGTATAAAGAGGAGAAGGAGGTAAAAGGGGGTATTGTATACAAATAGTAGGGGCAGCCGCCAAGGCGCTAGTGGTGGGCTAGCCAATAGTAAGAAGCAGTATAAGATAGTATAAGATAGTATGCGTCAGGACAGTGCTGTGATAGTACTCCCCTCCCTAGAAGGTTTGGTCCCTAAACCGAATAAGTAACCTATTTTTGCTGTAAAGATATTACTTCCACTTACCGCCCTTAACCAAGTCAATAGCGATTTTCCATGCCGGGCATGGAAAATCTTAATTGGTTAACTCAACAAATAAAATTGGTAGAACTCTATACTGCTACCGCGTGGCGCTTCTTAGCAAAAAACTAACTAATTAGATAACTTTAACTGGCGGTTAAAGTTCTATGAGATCTTAACCACTATAAATTACCTTTATGGTTGGCCATGGCCTTAGTATAGCTCTCCCTTATCTTGTACCCAGTTTAGGGGTCCTAGCTTCTTAGGGTGTTATTTATAAAACTTTAGTAGTGCGCGCTTGCACCCTTTTAGGGATTTCTTAGGTTTCTAGGTTTTCTTGTTATAATATTTCCATTTAATACAATATGTTAAGCCATGCTCGTCCATTTGTTTATTATATATATTAAAAATCTTTTTAAATTCCCACTTGTCTGTAATATTACCATTATTATCCCTTTTAGCTATCCTGCCTATAATATTACAATATTCCTCTTTGTTAATGTGTGCTTAATTAGAGATCTCTTTAGGGAACTAGAGGCGGACTTTTAAAGTATAGAAAGACTTATTAACATAGATATAGTTTAGGAGGTTAACTATAACTGCTCCTCTATAGGCAGCTAGGACGGGCTAGGGTCCGTCCTAGTTATTATCCTACTTCCTCTTAGGCCAGTTGGTCTTTATATTTTTAAGGCTAACCATAACTATATCATCCTCTTTAAATATTATACCTTTATCTTGTTTTATATTAGCGTTGTCTTTATATCATTACTAGGAGATACAAGCTAGGGCTTTAAGCTGGGTTAAGATGCGCTTAAAGCGGTTAGTAATAGTATTAGCTTACAGGTACTCCTTCTTTGTATATATAGATAGGGCTAATAGCTGGGGGCCTGCTAGTTTGACGCCTAGACGTAGGTTATAGCCATAGTTGGCAAAGAACGGTGAGATTTCTATAGTCTTATTAACCTAGTTGTTTATGGCAAACTCGGCAAGGGGGAGCTAGTCTACCTAGTTGTCTTAGGTAAAGCTTATAAAGGCACATAGGTACTTATTTATTACTGTATTAACAATCTCGGTTTAACCATCCGTTTTAGGGTGCTATGTGGAGCTAGGGCTTAGGGTTACCTTTAGGCGCTAGTTTAGGCGACGCTAGAAGTTAGAAATAAATAAAGAGCCTCTATTAGAAATGATGGTATTTAGAGCGCTGTGTAACTTATAGATAGTATAGGTAAATGCTTTAATAAGCTCCTTAGTGTCTAGGCTAGTAACAGGAATAAAGTATCTTATCTTTATTAGGCGGTTAACAATAATAAAGATGTATCTATATGTTTTGCCGTTATAAAGGCACTTAGGCAAGTTAATGACGTGGTTAATGGAGATATTGGTCTATAGGCGGACTAGTAATTCTAGTAGTTTTAGGAAACCAGGCGGTGCTAAGTGTAGGGTCTTTATGCAGAAGTAGAGAGCGTAGTCTTTTACAAAGGTAGCTGTAAACTGTAAAATACCTAGCCACCAATATGTTTGATTAAGGAGGTCTAGTGTCTTAACATGGCCTAGGTGACCTATAGGGCCTAAACTATGCGTATGGTATATAACTTCTAGTTAGAGTTTAGGTGAATTAGGGACAAATACTTAATTCCTATAGTAGATTAGGCTGTTAATAATTAAATATTTGGATTTATTACAGTGGAGCAGCTTCTTAATCTGCTTGGGCTAACGGCGTGCTTTACAGTCTTCCTGTTTATGTAGTGCAGCTAATATATTCCTAGTAAGTTTGTTCTCTTTATAGGCATTCTTAATAAGCTCCTTAAGGTTTTTTTTCTTAGGCTCTAGGTCTATTACTGCGATAAAGTCTTTAATACTCTGGTCTTGGGATTCGCTCAGTAGTTCTTCTAGAATAGTAGGGTTAACTTTCTTTAGTAGTAGGACAACGCGGTCTTAGTGTTATAGACGTTTATTATTAGCATTAGTAGGTGCAACGCCTAGAAGGCGGCTAAGAGTGTCTAGGATTGTGGCTTTAGTGCTAGGCCTATAGGCAATAATAAAGTTAAATTGAGAAAGGAACTTAGCCCAGTGGGCTTAGCACTGGTTTAGTTGTTTTATTGTTATAAAGGTCTGGAGGTTCTTATAGTCCGTAATAATTTTAAACAGCTGCTTAGTTCCTTATAGTTTGGGACGCTATTCTTCTAGTGCCTTAATAATTGCCAGGAGCTCCTTATTGTATATTTTATAGTTGTATTTAGGGGCTAAGTACTTAGCAGAGAAGAATGTAACTGGCTTAAGCTTATTACTTTTATTGGCTTAATAGAGCACTCTACCTAAAGCCTAGTTTAAGGCATCTGTCTCTACTATAGTCTTCTTTATATAGTCGTAATACGCTAGGACCGGTGTTGTAGTAAACGCTGTTTTTAGGGTCTAGAATGCCTATGCTTAATTAGGGCCCTATAACCAGCTAATGCTCTTTTTTAGTAGCCTAGTTATAGGCTTAACTATCTTAGAATAGCCTTAAATAAATTATTAGTAGAAGTTCGCGAAGCTAAGAAATTACTGTAGTTCCTTAACTAATGTTGGGTCCTTCTATTCCTATAAGGCCTGCACCTTTTTAGGGTTTATAGTCATACCGTTAGTTAAGATAATTAAGCTAAGGTATTTTATTTTGGTAGTATAAAACTTAGACTTATTAATGTTAATCTGGAGTCTAGCATTACCAAGTCTCTAGATAATTTTATTTACGTATTTTGTATGCTTAGTGTATATTTTTAAGAAGATAAGGATATTATTAAGATACGCAGTGCAGTAGTCGTTGAGGGCGTTATATAAGATATAGTTAATATAGTTTTAGAATATAACGGGCGCGTTATAGAGTCTAAACTAGGTAATAAATGCTATAAGCCACTTATAGCCTTCCGCGATCTGGATCCGGTTAAACATAGTAATTATATTAAGCTTAGTAAAGTACTTAGCACCGTAGAGTGCGTTAAGTGTCTTATGGACTAGTAATAGTAGGTATCAGTTCTTAATAGTAACTATATTTAGGCCTTAGTAGTTATAGTAGATTTGTATACTGCCGCCAGGTTTTGTTGCAAGGAGGAGTAGTACGGTGGCTGGTAAGGTTAATTCGCGGATAAAACCCTTATCCAGTATCTTATTAATCCACTTCTTTATACAGCTAAGTTTAGTAGGTAAGAGTGGTCTATTTTTATAATATAGGGCCTGCTTTCCTAGTATAATCTTAATTTTATGGTCCCATAGTTAGTAAGGGGGCAGCTTATCTACGTTCTTAGGGAGGAAGTGTTTAATATATTTATAAAACTCTTTTAGTAAGCGTTATAAAATATTCTTATAGGTTAATCCTGGTTTGCCTTTTAGGAATTTCTTAATATTAGTATTAACTATCTTCTGGCGTAGAAACTTAGACTTGGTTTTTAGGTTTATTTTAAGAAAGTTATAGAAATAAGGGGGTAGCGCTTTACAGGCTTCCTCGATTATATAGTTACCTTCTATTAGCTGGCGGAAAGACCTTTCTAATAGGTTTAGTACTTCTATTAGGCCTATAGGTAGCTTCTTAAGCAGCTATTAGTATTCTTCTTATTTAACTAGTTCTACTAGCTCTGCTATATAGACCCTTATTACCTTTACGCCTTTTTATTTATAGAACTGGGTAAAATTAACGGCATAAGTGTATTTAATGTTATCTAGGTTAGGGCGTGTCTGGTTCTCCGGTGCTATAGCTAGGCTAGCACAGCTTAGTTAGCCCAGGGGGGCAGAAATAAGGCGGCGGCCTTATATAGTACGCGCGGGAGATGGGTGTGAGGTTAGGCGTTACGGGGGGAAGGTCTTAATTACTCTAGTTTCGGTCTTAGCTGTAATGCCCTTAGCTATTATATATGCGGTCACATATACGTACGGTAAATAACTTAAAGTTAGGTGTTTTATTAGCTAACTTAGGTTATGCGGGTATATGCGGGGGACTTATAGTTCTGGCGGTGTTTATTTTTTTAGGAATAGAGTAGTAGTCCAGTCTTCTAGAATCTCTGCTTTATTTACTGCGTATATTAGCTCACCAGTATTAGGCACCTCTTCTACTATGGGCTAATAGTATCTAAGCGTTGGCCATACATACGTCCGCGTGGTGCTACTTAGTTATAGTTAGGAATATACTATAGGAGATAGTTATAGGTATAGTAATCGGAGTTAAACTTAAGCTCTAGAGTGGGGAAGTCTGGTCTTAGGTTGTGCTTTTTAAGCTAGGGCATTCCAAGAATTACTAGTATTAAGGGTAATAACTTTATAACGTAGAAGAGTATGGATTCTATATAGTGGCCAATTGTTATTTTTACTGTAAAGTAGTGGGTAATAAAGCTAGACGGGAGTCTATTAGCAAGGCGGAGTGGTTTTAGGACTAGGAGTCTTTTTATTATAATATTGTGCTTTTTTATAAGCAAGTCTTTGTCTATAAACGCTAGTACTATACTACTACTATTAATAAGGCTTAATATTTTAATAAAAACTTATAGAAGTGGGTTATATAATAAGGAGAGGTAGGTCTAAATAAGGATGGCATTCCTATTATTGTTTGCTATTCTAAGGTTAAGTAGCAGCTGGCTTAAAATAAGGTCTGACTAATCTAGTAGTATAGATCTAATCCTTTTATCCTCCTCCCTATATGGTTCTAACTCTTAGAGGCGACTTAGTCTAAGGGTTGGTCTTTTAATAACTAGATCGTAGGGCTTAGCTAGTAACTATAGTCTTGGCTAGTGTATCCTAACGTATTAGTCTCTAATAGTGTATATATACTAGGGGGTACTTTACTAAGGACATGGCTGGTTTTACAGTTAGTAGTAGCATGGAGCACTTGTCTATAGTTTATATATAGGACTATTAGCTAGGGCTATATTAGGGAAGGGAATTATAGGGGCAGGTCTCTGTGTCCGAACCCACGTCCCTATTTATAGTTGTCGCTTTAGTTACTAATCCCTTTACTAAAGAATCCGCCGCAGCTAGGAAGGGGTTAGTATAGTAACATTAGGAGGGGATTTAGGTTTGTTTTGGGGTTGTGAGCATCTTTTCAGTGGCTAGGTTGACTATATGCCAGGCAGAGTCTATTATCCATATAATATCTTTAGACGTTATTAGGGAGGCTACTACTACCGCCGCTAAATTTAACAGCATTAAGGTCTATTAGGTCATTCTATAGTGCTAGTGCTGAGGTATTATTATTAGGTAATATAGGTTAATAGCCACTAGCAGTACTTAGCTTAGCAGTATTTAGCTTAGTATAGTAGGCGTAGTTCTATAGGTTATAAGCAAATACGTCTATTTGCTCACTCCAGCCCTTATAGTCAGCATCGTTAATTTTGCGGCTAAGGGTAAGGGCTAAGTCCTTTATCTTAGACAAAATATTCTTCCTAAGCAGATCTACCTTTTATTCCTCGGTCTTGTTTGCTTTAATTATTAACTTATTAAGCTCTGCTTTCCAGGACTAGTAATTGCGCTCGCCTTAGCTTAAGGTGTCTAATTTGTTCTTAGCCGCTTAGGTTATATCTATGGTCTTATAATGCTTCTTTATATACGCAAACATAGACTCTTAGTTAGAGAAGGCCTATTTGCTTAGGTTATTTGGGTGTATACGTAGCATATTAAGGCCATACTTAATATAGTTATAAGCCTTATCTATTAGCATGTCTGACATATACAGGACTTTATCCATTAGGGTTTTAAAGCACTTTACATCTCTATAGAAAACGCCTTGGATCTTTATTTCCTATATTTTAAATTTTTCTTGCTTTTTAGTTAGTGATCCCTTGCCATTAAATAGGGTTGGGTCTTTTACTTTACGCTTTTTTCTATAGGGCTTAGCTAGGGGAGGAGAGCTAGTAGCGGTATTTTTATTGGTAATGGTTTAGGTAAGTGTATTGATCTAAAAGCTTAGACTTTATATAGTCTTAGTATATGCTAAAGCTTGCTGTTCGTATTGTTTTATATATAGTTTAAGTGTCTTAAGGGAGTTAATTCTATGCTAAGCTTCTTTAAGTTAGGACTTTACAGTCTGGCCTTTATTATAGACTGTTTAGAGACCGCTCTTAACGCTAGTCAAAAAGGTTATATATATAGAGAGGTACTGAAATGTTCCTACCATATTAAGGTCCTTAGGGTACTCCGGACCACTCCTAATTACCTAGGCAATGTTAGTGTAGGAGGTATTAAAGAGGCGGGTGAGCGCTTCGCGTGTATTCGCTAATAGGGTATTCTGGTTACCCATTTTGGGGGATCTAGGCAGGGTAATTAAAATCTATAAGGCTGGCTATAATGCTGAAATTGTCTAGGACAATACTGAGATTGTTTGGGACTATGGTATGGTATTATCGGTCGCACCAGGTCGCGATTATACTGGGAAAATGGAGATAGTGGACTGGGGGGAATAAAGATCGCGACGGGGCGTAAGAGGAGATACCATAAACTGTCACAGTGCTATAATGCTAATAGGCTGAATAACTACATTGTGGTATGAAGAGGAGAAGGAGGTAAAAGGGGGTATTGTATATAAATAGTAGGGGCAGCCGCCAAGACGCTAGTGGTGGGCCAGCTAATAGTAGGAAGCAGTACGAGACAGTACGAGACAGTATGCGTTAGGACAGTGCCGTGACATGGGATAATTTCTACTACTGGCAGAGCTGTGATGTGCTTATATAGTACGGCCTATTATAGTGGACTTAGGGGGACTGGAATGGTATAAGCATATATAAACTGGTCCAATGGCAAGCTATAAAGTTTGCATAAACTGCGTCCTTAGATTGTTGGCACCTTATAGCTATAATAGCAGCCTATATATAGCTTTTAGAAGAAGCGGTAAGGCCGTAGTTTTAAAGATATATAGTTACATATATATCTAACCTAAGTCAAAAATACCTTACTAGGTTAGGGATTAATAAGGCAAGGATACTATTTATATAGAACACTGTTACATACCTCTATTTCTCTAAAGAACAGTAGAAGGAGGCTAAGAGCTAGATATGTAAGTAATAGAGGTCAATTTAAGGGTGCTTAGGTTGGAGTATCTAGATATACTAATCAGTATAGGCATTCTGGCGTCAATGTACAGGAATTAAGGGCGATGGAAGGAAGCCGAAGAGCTAGAGGTATAAGTAATGGAAATAAGATTAAGGGTGCTTAGGTTAGAGCATCTAGATACACTAAGCAGTATAGCTAACCTAGCGTCAATATTTAAGAATTAAGGGTGGTGGAAGGAGGCTAAAGAGCTAGAGGTATAAGTAATAGAGATAAGGTTAAGGGTGCTTAGGGAGGAGCATCTAGAGATACTAACCAGTATAGCCAACCTGGTAATGATATAAAAGTATTAAGGGTGGTAGAAGGAGGTAGAAGAGCCAGATATATAAGTAATGGAGACGTTTAAAAGGGTACTTAGGGAGGAGCATCTAGAGACGCTAATCACTATAGGCAACCTAGCATTAATATACAAGAATTAAGGGCGATAGAAGAAGGTAGAAGAGCTAGAGGTGTAAATAAAAGAGACATTTAAGAGGGTACTTAGGGAGAAACATTTAGATATACTAACTGCTATAAACAACCTAGTGTTGATGTATAGTAATTAAGGGCTATAGAAGGAGGCTAAAGAGCTAAAGGTGTAAGTAATAGAGATAAGGTTAAGGGTGCTTAGGGAGGAGCATTCTTCTATACTGACCAGCATAGCTAACCTAGTGTTAATATACAGGAATTAAGGGTGGTTGAAGGAAGCTAAAGAGCTAGAGGTATAAGTAATAGAGATAAGGTTAAGGGTGCTTAGGGAGGAGTATTTAGATATGCTAACTAGCATGGCTAACCTAGCAATAATATATAAGTATTAAGGGTGGTAGAAGGAGGCTAAAGAGCTAGACATATAAGTAATAGAGATAAGAAATAAGGTACTTAGGTTGGAGTATCTAGATACACTAAGCAGTATAGCTAACTTGGCAATAATATATAGAAAGAAGGGGTGATAGAAGGAGGCTAAAGAGCTAGATATATAAGTAATAGAGATAAAAAATAGGGTGCTTAGGTTAGAGTATTAAGATATACTAAGCAGTATAGCCGGCCTAGCGTTAACATACGGCCACTAAGGATGGTGGAAGGAGGCTAAAGATCTATTTATATAAGTGATAGAGATAAAAAAGAGAGTGCTTAGGGAGGAGTATCCTTTTACGCTATACAGTAGAGCTAATTTAGCGTTTATATACTGGAAGCGGGGGTAATAGAAGGAGGCTAAAGATCTATTTAAGTAAGTAATAGAGGCATAAAAGAGGGTGCTTAGTGCGGAGTATTTAGATACACTAAAAAGTATAGCTAACTTGGCGGTAATGTATAGCAATAAGGGGCGATGGAAGGAGGCTGAAGAGCTATAGGTGTAAGTAATAGAGATAAGCTTGAGGGTGCTTAGGGAGAAGTATCCTTCTATACTAACCAGCATGGCCAATTTGGCATTAATGTACAGCAATTTAGGACAGTGGAAAGAAGCTAAAGAGCTAAATATGCAAGTAATAGAGACGAGAAAGAGGGTGCTTGGGTTAGAGTATCCTTTTATACTAAGTAGCATAGCTAACCTAGCATAGACGTATAGAAATTAAGGACAGTGGAAAAAAGCTAAAGAGCTAAATATATAAGTAATAAAGACAAAAAAGAAGGTGCTTGTGGAGGAGTATTCTTCTACACTAAGTAGCATAGCCAATCTAGCGTTAATATATAGTAATTAGAGGCGGTAGAAGGACGCTAAAGAGCTTGAAATTTAAGTAATAGAGGCGAGAAAGAGGGTGCTTGGGGAGGAGTATCTAGACATACTAACCAGCATAGCTAACTTGGCGTCAATGTTTTGGAATTAAGAGTGGTAGAAGGAGGCCGAAAAGCTAGAGGTGTAAGTAATGGAGATAAGTAAGAGGGTGCTTAGGGAGAAGTATCTAGATATGCTAACTAGTATAAATAACCTAGCATATATATAGAAGTCCCAAAACCAGAATAAGGAGGCTATTTTAATAATAAAGACGTGCTTCTAGTTACGAAAACATATTCTTGGCCCTTATTACCCTAATACAAAATCTTCTCTTAAAAATTTAAATAAGTGGCAAATAGAGGATATAGAGGTATGACTTTAATGCCGCTCTATTCTGTATAATAAAGCTAGTATTAATATAGGACTACTTAAGATGCGTAAGTATGCTTATAAGTAATAGTTAACAGTAATATATACAATTTAGCACTTAATGTCGCCACTGCTTATAAGGAGGGTAGCTGATCTATACCAGCTATAGGGTTATTAAGATATACTAAATTATATAGGACTGCAGGAGAAAATAGCTAACCTAAAGACTAAGCTATATATAACTAAGCTTAGTGTCCAGAGAACGCCACTTAATATAACAAATTAACTATATTTTACTGTTTGATACTATTGTTTGACTTTTATATAAATAGATGACTATTATTATAATGGAACCGTACTTTATACATTTAGTTGATTTAATCCTCTTTATAACAATCCCGCCACCTTCTACCTATTTTATTACTATTTATTAATCCCTTTCCTTATCTGATACGGAGGTGCAACCTATAATTAGATCTATAACCCTAAAATATCTAAAATAGTATTACGTCTTTAATAAAATTATTAAGCATAAATTATAGTTTTCCTTATATTATATAATTAGCTTCTAGTTATCTCCTAGGTGTAAGGAGTCAGCCTTATTTTTTTTAAGGAGTCAGAGCTAATAGAGTAATAGTGGTATACTTTGCGGAGTAAGCTCCAAATATGGTATTACAAGCTATAATAGCTGGTAGAGCTCCAATTCTAGCTGTTGCACCCTATATATATTTAGCTGCGGAGTAACAGGCTATAATAAGTACAGCACAGCTGCTTTGGCATATACTATATATAATAGGCCCTGCCGAAACTGTAGGTAAGATAAGAAGTAGGACGGATAAGAGAGTAATATAAAATATATCCTTTTAGATTTTGCTAGTCTTAATTTATAGCCAGGTATTAAGTTAGAGAGGTTTAGTTAGGTGAGCTAGGAGGCAAATATTTTTAAGCATGCAGATTTAGTGGATATATAGCACCTAAGGGGCCGTGTACGCGGTGGTCCTATTTTAGCATATCTTGATTATAAGGTGGCGAATGTTATAGGTGCTCTTAAAGAGTGGAGTTAGTTAACTAAATATATAGCTAAGGTTGTGGAGCTAATATTGGCCCCCTTATTAAGACTTTGCATAGCTACTGGCCTAACAGCCACTGTTAGTATATATTACACATATACACCTTAATATATATTGTTTCGATTACACCTCTAACCTACCTATAGCTAGATATATCTTAAAGTGGCATCTGCTTTATTAAACCTTTATCTTCTCTGCCTATATAACCTATGTAACTTCCAGTATAAGTTTACCCCTTTAACAATACAATCCTAATATATCTGTGCTACTAAGGCCCTCTATAGCGCTATTAGGGCGTTTACTGGCTCTAGCACTTCGCTTATCTATGCTACTTTGGCCTCTGGCTCTAGCTCTAGCCCTAGTATAGGACTCTTACACACGCCTAGCTGCTAAAAATAGCCAGTATATAACCGTCTATAGATGTTTCTAAAAGAGCGCTATACTTTAAGTTAGTTAGGTATAACATAAGATATAATATAACTAGCTAGATATTGGATATCTTACTATATAAGCGTGCTAAACCCTTATGCTAAGATATATAGCAGACCCCTTCACATGGATAAATTTGGAGTGTATACTTTTAAGGGCTAAGTATCTTTAAAGCTTAGAGGCATCTTCTTTTATTATAGAACTATTAATTTATGTAAGGGCGCGAAGAGGCTTTAAGGAAGATTTGAAGGAACAATATAAATTCTATCTAAATCTAAGGGTATATAGCTCTTGCAGAGAACAAGACGTTGCGTAAAGAAGAGAAAGGAATATAGGAAACTTATAGCTAAATATTTATGGTCTTGGCAGTAGACGCGTGGGCACGAGCCTATGTGGATTTTAATAGGTTTCAACCAAATTCCATTACGTTGGTGGAATTTAGTGGAGACTGGTAGAAATTAATTAAGTTGGCGGAATTTGGCAGAATTCGATTAACTTAGCAGAATTTAATTAAAGCGTTGGAATTTATCTATTAAGTGTTTTACTAAGACATTCCTACTATAACTGGGCTAGTCCTGTTATAGTACCCCCCCCTTTGGCCAAAGGTCTAAAACAATTCGATTTAGTTAAGAATTTATAACTTATCGCCTTATAAGCGTTGTGATGTGGTTTAAGTTTTTTTTTAATTTTAAGTTTCCTGCTATTATATTTTGTGTCTTTGTGTTAGGTGGTAGTCGTTTGCCTTTATATTATATCCATCCAGCCAGAGCAGGCCGCGAAGGATAGTCTTTATAGAATTCTTTTACTAGGGAAGGCGCGTTAGCCTTAACCTGTTTATAGATTTCCTAGGTTTGTGTTTTATATTCTTTCTACTTAACAAGAAGTTTAAATTGTTTAGATTATATTTTCTATCGTATATTATTAATTAAGTTAATAAAGTAAGAACCGTTACCGTTGTTAACAATTACAGGAGGTGGCGGCGGCACTTCGCGGGTTATAGGTTTGTCTTTTAAGGGTTATAGCAAGCTTATGTAAAACGTTGGATATATTTTTATCTTAGTTGGTAGTTTAAGCTTATAAGTATACGGGCTCAATTTCTTCTTAATTTAGTATAGGCCTATAAATTTCCAATTAAGTTTCTTTAAGGGCCATTAAGTCTTTAGGTTTTGTATATTTAGGTAAACTATATCGTCTTCCTTAAAGTCCTATATAGGAGCTTGTCCTTTGTTCGCATACTATTTCTATACCGTTTAAGCGTACGTTAATTCACTTTATAATAGTTCCGTTAACTACTTTATTTAATTAGCGAAGTTATGCGCGTTAATTAACTAAATCCGTTTAATTATAGGTCCTATTGTGTTGATTTTAGGTTATAATTTAAATCTAAGTTAGGGGTCTTATCCGTAGGTCATATAGAACGGCGTCACGCCTATTAATACGTTAATTATATTATTTGCAGTAAACTCAGCTAAAGGTAGCCATTTTTCCCAGTTATCTTGCAGGTAGGAGTAGTATATTTATAGGTATTGTTCTATAATCACGTTCGCAATTTCGGTTTAACTATCTATCTCCAGATAAAATGCAGTTGAGAGTCATGTTTAAATACTTAATTATTTATATAGAGCTTACCAGAAGTCTGAAACGAACTGGCTTCCGTAGTTAGATATTATTAAGTTAGGAAGTCCGTGTAGCTTAAAGATATACTTAATAAAACATTCGGCTACTAATATCGCATTAATTAAGTCTATGGGGATCATATATCGCATTTTTATAAGATGGTTAATAACTATTATAACATTTATAAACCTATTACTGTTAGGCAAGTCGACTATAAAGTTAATTAAGATGTTGCGCCATCTTTATATTGGAATTGGTAGCGGTTAAAGTACTCCTTGTTTCTTTATATGAGAGGTCTTTCTACGCACGCATATCCTGCATACTCGAATATATTTTCGTACGTAGTCGTGCATCGTAGGCTAGTAATATACTTGTTAAACAATCTTATAAGTCTTTACACGGCTAGGATGCCCTGCTATAGGGGAGTTATATATAAATCCAAGTATCTTAAATTATAAAGGCTTGGAATTTAGAACTACCATCTTCTGTTAATAGTATAATTAATTGTTTTAAATTTCGCATTTAGCAAGTGTAATATCCTTATACTGTTATTTTCCCGTTTAAATTGCTTTTATTATATCTATTATCTATATATCGTTCTTATATTTATATTCTATTAGCTTATTAATTTCTATTTTCTATTTATTAACTTCTAATTTGTTTCTGTTAAGTTCCATATCTAGAAATATAGGACATAGTTTTTTAAAACGTTTAGGGGGTAATAAGATCCGTAATTAATTTATAATCTATTTATCTAAAGTATTCGTAGGTAGGTCTTATAATTATTATATTAATATATTAGGCTTCTAATTGAGTTTGCCCGGTTAGTATATAATCTTAAAGTTAAATTATAAAAGGTATTCGGCCTAACAAATTTAGCGCTGCGTTAATTGCTTTATAGTTATAAAGTACTGCAGGTTCTTATGGTCCGTTAATACGCGTATTAGGAATAATAATCCTTCTAGCTTGGGATGCCATTGTTTAAAGTATCTAACAATTGTAAGTAGTTTCTTATTATATATCTTATAGTTTAATTTAGCAGGGGCGAGTTTCTAAGAGAGAAAGGCTACTGGACATAGCTTGCCGTTTTTATTATATTGTAACAACACTCCCCCTAGCGCATAATTAGACGAGTCTGTTTTAACGATATATTTAAGGTCAGGGTTAAAGTAGGTAAGAATTAGAGCAGTTATAAAGCAATATTTTAAGTTATTAAAAGCTTGTTCGCATTTAGTGAACTATTTAAATTTTATATTCTTCTTTATTAGGTTTACTAATGGCTGGGTGATTTTTAAGAAGTAGTTAATAAATTAATAATAGAAGTTTGCGAATTTTAGAAATCCTTAAATGTTTTATATATTACTAGGGCTTCCCTAGTTTACAATTGCAGCGATTTTCTTAGGGTCTATTTTAATTCCGTTGCGGGATATAATTAGGCCTAGGTACATAACTTTAGACGTATAGAACTTGCATTTCTTAATATCGCATTATAAACTCGCGTCTTATAGGCGCTTAAGGACTATTTAAACATGCTTCTAGTGTTTAGAAAGTGAAGACAAGTAGATTAAGATATTGTTAATATACATAGTGATAAATACGTTAAGGAATTTATAAAGCGTATTATTAATATATTATTGAAATATACCAGGACCATTCTTTACACTAAATGGCATTACTAGGTATTTAAAGAGTCCCTATTATATATAAAAAGCTGTGTACTTCTTGTCTCCTTTACGGACACGGATTTGGTTAAAGGCAGCGACTATATTAAGCTTTGTAAAGTACCGTGCCTTTAATAAGCGGTTAAGCGTTTCTTAAATTAGGGGAATAGAATATTAGTTTTAAATTATAATTACGTTTAGAGTTTAATAATTAATATAGAATCTTAAGCCTCCTCCTAGCTTTTTGACGAATAGTATAGGTAAGGTAAATGGAGATTAACTAGGGCGAATAAATCCTTTCTCTAGATGCTTATTAAGGTATTATTGCATTATAAGCAGTTTTTCTTGTGATATACCGTATAGTGGACTGAAATTTAGTGTTATATTAGGTTTAAGTTCTATCTTAAAATTATATGCATCCTAATATAGGGGTGGTTGGTCTACAAATCTTTTCTTAAACTTGTTAATTAGATTATAGTACTCTTTAGGCATAAGAGGTTAAGGGTTAATGTATTGCTTTAGTTCTAGTGCTTTCTTAATATCTTCTATAGTAATAGCGAAGATTTTATGGTCTCGTTTTCATGCTAACGAAATAAAAGGTGCGGCTTATATTATACAAATTTTAAGAGGTTTCGGCGTAACGTCTTCGCATTCTTTACTATAATTGGTAGTTATAGCTTTATCATTTTGATTTAGGGTTTGTGGTAGGGGCAGTTTATATTATATTAAATTTAAATAATCTTGTGCATGTTTATAGGGCAGGTGGTGTTTTAAGTAATGGCTTTAATAGTAGGTTATATAGAACTTTAGTGTTTCTTTAACCTAGCTAATTAAAGGGTTGTGTTGTTTTAGCTATCTATATCTAAGTATCATCTTATATTGCTTTAGGGGTGTTACAAATAGGGAAATATATTTAAGGTGTTTACCTATCCGCATTTTTATAAGAGCGTAGTACGTTAATTTGCTATATATTAAGGGTTTACTGTTAAAGCCTTATAGGCCTTAGGGCTTATTAAGTTTCTTTAAATTTAGGCATTGGGTTTTCGCGTAGTTTATATTAATAAAGCCCATGCTGGTAGCTCCGCTGTCTATAAGGATTTGTATCTCCTTCTATTTTCTAAGTATTTAAATTTTGCTAAGTATATTAAGGGAGTCGTGTTATGTATTAGCGCTGGAAGAGCCTAGATACTTATACTCTTCCACTTCTTATCCTAAGGCGTGACTTGGCCCTAGGACGATTCGTTTTCTAAGTTAGTTAAGGGTGATATGCTTTATAACAACCAGGTATAATTTATAGGACGAGTATAAGTTAAGGAGTGAGTATGGCTTGAAAAGCGAGTGCGATTTAAGGAGTAAAAGGAACTACGGCGGACTTTTTTAAAAGGGTAAGTTTAGCAATTCCTTTAGATATATCCTTTTCTACCATATCTAAAGCATTCTCTATTTGCGGCTTAAGTTCTTCGTTCGTTGGTTCCTAAGGGTGCGTAGGATTAAGTGGCGTTGAGGTCCATAGGGTCATACACAGGTTTTGGAGAAGGGTCGCGTTTTAGGGTATATGTCGGTTTCATAAAGTCTTAAATATGAGGTGTGGTTGGCTTTAGGGAACGAGTTTATTTATTATATTAAAGGTCCTTATTAATTCGTTAACATATTATAGCAAATTCGGGTAGGTTCTTTGGCAGTTCCCTACCTACTAATTATGCTTTAATTTTATCCAAAATAGCTTATTAAAGAGTAGCAACTTTAGCAGCTTTATTCTAATCTAGTTTGCTAATAAGGCCTAAAAATTCCGAAAAGAAGCTGGTAAATTCTCAGTTCTATTATCATAGGTTTTTAAGTTTGGTAATAGCAGTGTATTTATGGTTAGTGTTATTATACGTTCGTTCTAATAGAGAGATAAAGGTTTTAAAATTAACGAAGGTGCTATTATGGAAGAATGGGTCTATAGTTTATACAGCGTCTTTGTTTAAACGAGATATTCTATAGCTAATCTTGCTAGCTTCAGTAGGGTATTAGTTATAGTTTGTTAAAAGTTTAAGACAGAGCTTAGTTATAAAGGGGCGCAGGTTATTTTAATTTCTATTAAATATTAGAGGGTTAGGAAGCTTTTCTAATTTTATAATAGGTACCAGGTTTATTATAGGTATAGGTTAAGCTACTATTACTAGTTTAGGGTTCGCATTTAACGGGCCAGGTTTATATACAGTTATCTTAATCTTGTTTGCAGGTATTGCTGTTAGGGTTTCTAACACAAGTACTTTAGCGTCGTAGAGTTCTTTATATATTGCTTTAATTAATTGCTAATGCTGGGCTTCTAGTATAGCTTGTTACTAGGCCAAGGCATCCATAAAGGACTGTTGTATTATAGTTATTTATTCCCTAACTAGGGCCATAATGGTTAACGTGGCAGATTTAAGTTCGTTTGCCATTTTAGGGGTAGTAGTATAGATATAACGTAATGTAAGGGCGCGAAAAGGCTTTAAGGAAGATTTAAAGGAATAATATAAATTCTATCTAAATCTAAGGGTATATAGCTCTTGCAGAGAACAAGACGTTGCGTAAAGAAGAGAAAGGAATATAGGAAACTTGTAGCTAAATATT
>Ga0307507_10003467_pt1 | contig 30483 bp, 7 predicted proteins | sample 7_EM_MG_FD_207223 | JGI IMG/M metagenome (GOLD analysis project Ga0307507, IMG submission 207223) | Populus trichocarpa ectomycorrhiza microbial communities from riparian zone in the Pacific Northwest, United States - 7_EM | ecosystem: Host-associated > Plants > Roots > Unclassified | place... | reverse complement strand
AATTTAATATTAATAAATAAATTAATATATTTTATATTTTATATATACTTTCTTAATATTAGTAAGCATGCATAAAAGTATAATTTTAATAATTTTTCATTTAGCCGCACCTTAGTTAATACTATACGCTACATATTACAAAATGCGCATTTAGCCACAATATGCTACCAAATACTATAAAAATGCTAGTAAATTTTTTCCTAACGCTACTATATACGCTACGCTACTACCTGCAAGTTACTAGAAGACACGTCCCTTAGCCTATATATACGCCACTATATAATTATAACAGGTTTCGCTATATAACAGCTATATATAGTGTTTAGAACTATTTACAGTTATATTATACTCTTATAATCGTTACTAGCATTAGATAGTTTTGGTATCTTCCTTACCTTAGCCTACTTTTAAGCTTAAACCGGCCTTCTCCTCGTATACTAACTTCTGCAGTAACAACGTAAATTTAGTTAACTTTAATATCCTTTACTTAATACTCGACTTCTAATTAGCTATAATAGTACTATAGTAGATAGGCTTAGTCTATCCTTATTAATCTATCTAAGCGAATAGTTGCTTTACCTCTAAGAGCTTGTGGCTTGGCTTAACCATAATAGTGTAATTTATGCGTTATAGGTTAATAGACAGCCTAATTAATACAAAGGTATAAAGTAGGATCCACTTAAAATTATTAGTGTTAAAGGTTTGCCTAGCCTCAGCCTTTTTAATATTAGATATACCGGCTGCATAGCAGAGCACCTTATCTTTACCATATTCTTTATACAGCCTATTAAACCAACAAGCTAGTATAAGAGGTAAGCGAGTGGTAATAACAATCTTACACGCTAAACCGTCCATCCGTTTTTCGATATAAATGCAATTACAAATTTTTTTAGCTTTAAAGAACTTTGTATTCTATTAAAAATGGTGGTTAAGTATATCGGTAAACTTCTTACCAAGTAGGTTAGTAGTCCACTTAGTAATAATTAGGTCCTTAAGTATGCAACTCCAAGTTTTTAGGTATTTATTATCGGACTTAATTATAATAGGGGCTTACTAGTCCTAGTATTGGACAATCTAGGCTACGCTTGCTACTGTTTTCGCGTTAGTATATAACTCGGCTTAGGTAAGTTGCGGTATCTTGGGTTTAGTATTTAGATCACTGCTATCTTCCTCCTATATAGCCAGAAGTTCCTTATATTGGCGCCTCTACTTTGTCCTTACTTAGTCCTCCATAGTTGTAATTATAGCCGCCTTAGTGTTATTAGGGTTGGCCTATAATATAACTAATTTAAGATAGCTATTCTTTGGGATAAGCTTTTGCTAGTTAAACTAGAGTATTAACTCCCCTCTATATATCTAAAACGTTAGAATAACTATGCGGAAAAATGCAGCTAGTTTACCGAATTTCCTATCTACTACTACTCTAGCTGGGTTGGTTTTTGTATCCTTATAAAGACGGTTAAATTCCTTCTTCTTTAGCTAGATATTTTCTTTTTTAAGTTTAAGCAGTACTTTAAACTCTGTTCCCTTTAGCTTATCTACTTCTTCCTACTCAGGCCTCTTTAATCCTGCTATAATAAACTGTATTAGTTGCATTAGGTTCCTATTATTAGGCGTGCCAGACATACCCTATATAGTAGGGCTGCGATTATATGCAATACAGTACTCCTTAACTATATCCTAAATAAATAATATTAAGACTCTACCGGTTGCGTCTAGGTAGTATTTATCCTAGAGGATACGCCTAACCTATATTACACTCTTTAATACCTAATGCGTTTTAGGGGATTAGCCAGTTAGGTGTTTCTATATACTAGTTTATATAGTAATAAACTCATATATTAGTTATATGGTAATATAATTTCGCGTAGTAATTAGAAGGAATTAGGTTAAGTATTTTAGCACTAATAGTTCTATCGTATTAGGGGTAGGGTAATAATTATTCTTAAACCTAGCTTTACCCTATAGGTATAGTAGCAAAGTCTTACCAACCGTATATATATTATTGTTATTCTCCTATTATTCCTTATTAGTCCACTTAAGAGCCTTATGGATTTGCGACTATTTATCCTTTTTTAGTTTACCAAATATTTCAACTTTATTATAGCTAGGGGCGAGAATTGTAATCTAGGGCGGGTTAGGGCGCTTTATAATCGCGCCATTTTATAACATTGTACTTACGTCCTTTAGGAATCCTGGCAGGCCTAGGTTTAGTATAAGGACGACTAAGCAGCCTCACTATAGGTCTATAGGGTATAGCTTCTTAAAGTTATCTTCGCAGTAGTATATAATTAGCTGCTTTGCTACCTATAGGCATTTTATATCCGGCGGATGCATCTTAGGTAAGTAGTAGGTTATATCCCTAATAGCTTAGGCCTCTTAAACATCTATTATATTTTAATAATAAAAGTAGTTTATTAGCTATTAAGTAATTATTTATACAGTCTTGCCTACGCTAAGTTCGTTTGTATAGATGCTGCCTCCTTTAATTATCCTCTCTTGCTTAAATACCCAAGCCATATATACCACTTGGTATGGGCTGAATTTAAAGCCTAATATAAGGCCCCAATTAGGGAGTTTAATTAGGGCGGTCTTAGAGAGTGCTTTTAATAAAATAAGTAGGAAATACTCTAGAGTAAGCAGAAGATCCGCCTTTATTATATATACTAGTGCGCTATCTAGGTTGTCCTTCCTGGCCTTATAGAGCTGGGCTAGGAAATTTTACTAGTTAAGTTCTTCCTCTATATTTATATCTTAGTTGTTATTATTAACCAAATTCTTATCTTAGTTGTTATTATTAACTAAATCCTTGTCTTAGTTACTGTTATTAACTAAATTCTTATCTTTATCTCCACTCTCCGCGTCCTTAGAGTTAGTGTAATATAGGAACTGATTATTATATCTACTAGCATATTATAGCAATTTGCTATTCTCTACAGTAACATCTTAAGGGGTATTAACGGTTGGTAATATAGTAGTAGGGTTGTCTATTATATTATTAGGCTAGTGTATACCTACAAGTTCGGTAATAGGTTACGGCGATTTACTATTATCTATAGCGATTTCTCCGGTACCGCTATTACTTATTAATATGGGCTTATAGGTAGATGGGTTATATCTTCCCTTTATTAATTACCTTCTGCGTATAACTAGCTTGTTATTACTGCTTTCTATAAAGGTGCCTACCGCTAATTCTAGTTAAGGGCGCTTTTTACATCTATTTAAGTTGGCCTTATGACTATTTAACTTCCTGGACGCGGCTAGCTTGCTTTTATTATCCTCTACTAGGGCACTTATTGCCAATCTTAGTTAAGGCCACTTATTATATCTACCTAATTTAGTCTTACTATTATCTGATTTCTTATATCTAATAGGCTCACTCTTACTATTTTTCTTAGAGCTATATACTGCTAATCCTAAATAACTCCGCTTCTTACCTTCTCCTAGTTTGCTCTTGCCGCTGGCCTTATATAATATTAGGACTTGCTAGCTATCTTTTATGCTATATCTATCGCGTCCAGGCGCCTCGGATTTGATGGCTAGTGGTATATTATTAGTGGTAGCGACTTAGGAGTTTAAACTAGGAGGCAAGAATAATACTATAAGCACGGCCTCCTTTATGCCATTTTTCGCCATTTTGCTAAGAGCTGTAATAAGTATGCCCTTTAACCATATTGCGAGGTTTTTATGTCTCTACGGCAATATATAGATATTCTTTTTAGGCGGACCGTCAATATTAAGCTCTATATAGGCTTATAGTTCCTCCCGTAGCTTACCTAAAGCTGTATATAGGTTTCCGCTTATTAGATATAAGACTTAAACCACCCTAACTATTAACTTACCCGTTAAGCCTGTGACGGTGCTGGGGCACCGTCCCCTGCAGCTAGCTTGGCGCAATATCTGGAGTTCGCCCGTACTGTGTATATATTGCCCCTAGGGCCCCTTTCTTCTGCTCCTTAGCTTAGTATCTTTACAAGATAGCAATCCACAAGCTTCGGTTTAGAGGCATTTATGCGAGCCGTTATATTATACTAAGCTTACCCACCCGGGGGGGGACTTTATTTGTTTGGAGCTCCCTCTTTCCCTTGCCTGGGAAGGCCTGGATAATATCCCACCCCTATTCCGCGTGTTCTAGGAGGACACGCGTTAAACACCCCTAGCTACGCGTTATTGACGCGTCAAGTCGCTATTATTAATACTGGGAGCTGGTATTTAAGCAGCTAGAAGGTCTTCTGTGGATAAGGACAACTGCCTGGAAAGGCAATAATATCTTACCCCCATTCCAACCCTTTTGACTGATACGGAGTTGTACGAGCTGCAGAGACGACCTCGGTTAAGACTTAGCCTAAGGCTGCGAGGAACCTGGAACTGATCCCGCAGTATTGGCTAAGACAAGCCGAGACATAACCTGAGCCGTGCTATTAGGCGGTAGGTGCATGTTGTCCGCGAGTCCTCTAGAATAAATCCTATTCCGTTATCCCCAGACTACTGCTGTGATAACCACCCTAATTGATACTAAGCTGTACAAGGAGAGACGAAATCAATTAGGAAGGACCTGTTGCTAGCACTATACTGCTACCCTAAACCCCTAAACCCGATTACTAACTGTGCTGATATGCCTACAGTCTGATTAACCAAACGATCGCGCTAATACGCCTGCGATCCGAATGCGATTTAAATGCGGCCTAAACATAATTCAAAAGCAAACCCGATAACCTATCGCGCCGATATGCCTGCGACACGACTCTCCGACCTGTCTATAAATGCCTTATAGACACCCATCGAGTTCTTATTGACAACTACCGTATCTGATCGACCTGAGCATTACTATCAACCTAGATAGTCCCTTAATCTTACGGCCGAATACATCTACATCCTATATACAGGGGTACTAGGAACCTAGGGGAGAATTTAAGCGATTTATGGCACTCTTAATTAGGAGAACAGATCAGGAGAATCATTCCAATTTATAGCACTCTCCAATAACTCTATAGATGAGCCTATTCATCTCTACAACCTCTTACGAACTATCGACGCGTTCTTCTTAATAGCCTTTTATACAACCTTCTACGAACGAGACAGCCTACCGTTACGAAAGCATGTCTTGCCAGTTATCAACAAGAATCGAAATATTGACACATACGCCCTCAATATGTACGCTCTCAATACCATTTGTTAACTACCCTCGAACTACCTACCACTCAACGGCAGTCCTCCTTAAATAATAATATGCGAATCTGCTCTCTAATAGCATCTCATTAAATCAAACGCTACATGACAGCTTACCCTCGTACGACTATGCTCAAATATTAAAGCGCACTCTTTGATACCTTCAACCCTCTGATAAGAATTGAAATATCAACATGTACCTTTTTAATACCTCTTTTAATACCTAACAACGATTCGATATACCAAGTCACAACGGCATTCCTATAAGTCCTCAATCGACCCTAGATATTAGTTACCTAAAGTGATATCCTTAATTAAATATAAGTATTCGAATACGGCTACTAACCCTATAGCGTACCTTTGAATATCCTAACAGCACTTAAACACGTCTACTATTTAACAACAACCTGTTCTGAGAATCACGAGAATATTAATAGACTATACACTGATACCTTAATTGAATACCTTAACGAGAATTAACCTATCGGCGCATCTCCCTTGATACCCTACTCGTACAATAACTGGTTGAATGTGCTACAATTAACAGCATACCTTGAACCAATCAATCAACTATGGCTAGTAATATGACAGCATCTTTGCTAGTTAACAGCATATTAATTAATTAAATAATTAACAACGTCTTAAACTACCTACTGATTAACAGTAGACCTCGAGAAACCGACAGACGGATTATGCCGTTACGCCTACAATCCAAATGTGATTCGAACGCGACCCGAACGCGATTTAAACGCGAACCCGACCAACCGTTGTGCCAATATGCCTGCGACACGAACTACGACTTTGACAACGACTGTATAAGTTTGTTGACGATCGACTGCCTCCCTTACTAATTTGATCGTCTCCTTCTCTACCTACAATAATCCTTTTCGACTGACACTAAGCTACGTATACTAAGGAACGACTACAGTTAATACTAAGTTATACAAGCTTTACCTTAGGCATTTATACACTTCGACAACAAGGTTAATACTAAGCTATATAAGCTTTAACAACGAAATTAATTTGGACGAACTGGATAATAATTGTGCTATTACGCCTGCGATCTAAATGCGATTTAAACGCGATTCAAATACAAACCGATTAACTAATTGTGTTGATACGCCTATGATCTACCAACTAACTAATAGACCGAGCTCTACATTTGACCACTATTACCACCCAACGCTTGCACTGTACTGCTATTACGATAGACCTCCGCTGCTCTGCCTGTAGCCGATCAACCCTCGCTGCTTTATCCGCAGTTAACTACCCTTGCTGCTCTGCCCGCAGCTAATTAACCACTTGCTGCCCTGCCTGCAGCCAACCAACTTCTACTGCCCCGATTGCAGTAACAACCGTATACAAGGTAGAGCTTTGCCCCTTATATGACCCTACCGCTTGCACCATACTGCTACCTAACCTCTGCTGCGATGTACCTCTCGCAGCTAAACTAATACCTTGCTGCCTACTGCAGCACCATAATTAACTTCTACTGCTCTGCCTGCAGTACCACACTTAACCTCTACTGCTTTGCCTGTAGCTGAACCAATACCTGGCTGCTTTGCTGTAGCCAACCACTATCAACTTTTGCTGTCCTACCTACAGTACTATAACCGACTTCTACTGCTCTGCCTATAGTAATAACTGTATACAAGGGAGAGCTTTGCCCCTTGGAATATAACCCTAACGCTAGCACCGTACTGCTACCTAAGTTAATAAGACCTTGCGCTGATATGCCTGCGAGCTGACAAGTACCGCGCCAATATGCCTGCGAATATAACCCTGTTGCTAGCATTATACTGCCCCCGAACAACCCTGTTGCTAGTACCGTACTGTTACCGAATAGATAAGCTCTTGTGCTAATATGCCTGCGAACGACCCTAAATCCGATAACTGTTGTGCTAATATGCCTATGACCTATAAGATAAGTACTCGCGCTAATACGCCTACGAGCCGAACCCAAACTAGATAATAATAGCGCCGATATACCTGCTATTATAATAGACCCTTACTGCTCTGCCTGCAGCTAACTGACACCTGCTGCTCCGCCTACAGCTAAATAATTAGACTACTGCTGCTCTGCCTATAGCACTATAACTGACTTCTACTGCCCTGCTTGCAGTAACAACTGTATATAAGGAGAGCTTTGCCCCTTGGAATACGACCCCGCCGCTAGCACCGTACTGCTACCTAAATAGACAAGTCTTGCGCTAATACGCCTGTGACCTAAATGCGATTCAAATGCAACCTAATAGTATTTAAATGCGAACCCAACTAACTAATTGTGCCGATACGCCTGCGATCTACTGACAAGATTCTATGCTAATTTGCCTACGGAATACGACCCTATTGCTGGTATTATACTGCCACCCGAATAACCCCGTCGCTGGCACCGTACTGCTACTAAATGGATAAGAGCTTATGCCGATATGTATGCGAGCTATAACTTCCTAACCCTCCCACCCTTATTAAAACTTTTTCACCTGCCTTTTTTATAAGAGGGGGAGTAGGGGGGCTTTTTTTATGGCTTGGGGCGCGCTATAACAAAAGGGGGGATAGAGAGCTAGGAGGTACCGGAGTTCTGGAGGAAGAACGACGGCTAATGGAGGGCTCCTAGCGATATACCTCTCGCAGTAGCAGGAGCTGCAGGACGGCTGCCTGCCCTATGTTAACTGGTATAGCAATATACCCCTCGCAGCAGTAGGAGCTGTAGGACTACTGCAAGTCCTATGTTAACCAGCATCGCGATCGAGCGCCAAATGCTAGATTTTTTTTCTTTTCTTTCTCTTCTTTCTCTTCTTTCTCTTCTACGAGGGGATAAAGCCTAAGGGCAGGCTTTTTTGGAAGGGGGGGGTGGTGTAATGGTGCTGGGGCACCGTCCCCTGCAGCTAGCTTGGCGCAATATCCGGAGTTCGCCTGTACCGTGTATATATTGCCCCTAGGGCCCCTTTCTTCTGCTCCTTAGCTTAGTATCTTTATAAGATAGCAATCCACAAGCTTTGGTTTAGAGGCATTTGTGCGAGCCGTCACAAAGCCTATAGATTAGATTTTAATCTTAATATCTCCTATATTAATTATGTTACTTGCCGCTAGGGTTACTAGCTAAGGCAAAGGGATACTAAGTAATAGGTTTACAGTAACATCTATAGGCTATATTATATATAGCAGCTAAGGTAGCGTCGTCTTATCTTATGCTTCGGTCTTTTAGGGTGACGTATATTTATATAAAGGTAGGTTTTTTAATTTATTAAAGGTACTTAGTACCCTCCTTACGCGATTAGAATAAGTACTTTCTATAATTTTTAGGATTACCCGCAGTTTCTAATCTAATAGAGTATTAGTAAATTGCAGGAGTTACTTATAAAACTCCTTAACGTATCCTTCTTTTATTATTATAGAGTTGCCGCAATATATTACATGCTTAGGCTTAACTTTAATTATAATATCTTTAACCCTCTCTTTTAGTCTATTATAGTTTTTAATGGTTATTCTAAAGCCTTGGGCAATGTCCGCATCTTTAGTTAGCTTTAGGTTCGCCTTATACTATATATCTAGCTTTACCTATAGTTATATTATTATTAAGTCGCTTGTTTAGTTAGGTATATATAATATTACAGCATATATTAAGTAGAAGGTGACTATTAAAGTAGAATAGCTTTATACAGTAGCTAGCTAGTGCTATACTAATATAACTCTAGTGTTAGATATAGTTAGAGGTTAGTTATTAGAGAAATAGAAGGTAGGGTAAATAAGGTAAATAAAGAAAAGGTAAAGCAGTAGATCTTATAATTACCCATATATACCCGCATAGAGGTAAAATTGGCTGTTGTTTACTGCTACTAGTTAGGGTAAATGCGGCTAGACTTAGTGCTATATAGTTAAATAAGGGCACAATTATATAAGGGCATAATTATATAATATATAGGGACTACCCTACCTAGCCTATTTAGGGCTGGGTGGCGGTCTAGTACCACTAAACTCTTATAGTTTTTAATATAAGCGATTTATTAAATGCCTACAGAGAGGTAACTGGTTATTACGGCATAGTAAAATGCGGGAGGTTGTAGGCGTTACTATATTTCTTATTATTAATAAAGTTGGTATATATACGCGCCGCTAGAGTTAAAGGGCTAGCCTATATCTATGTGTACAGGCTCTATCGCTATAAAGTGTTTGCTATACAACAAGTAGTATTTCTGGTAGACAGCGACGTATTATACTTATTATAGGCGTCACTATATTTCTTATTGTTATATAAAGTTAGTAGATATACGCGCTACTAGAGTTAAAGGGCTAGCCTATATCTATATATACGGACTCTATCGCTACAAAGTACTTAGTATATAATAGGTAGTACGTCTAGTAAACGGCAATATATTATACTTACTTTATAATCACTAGTGTTATTATTATATACTTAAGGGCCTACCGGGTAAGTCTATCCAGAATAATAATTATTTAGTACGCGAGATACTTCTATATCTATACCTAAACATCTAGTGCTTGTTTAAACGCATATCTACCATAAAAGCTTATAGGAGGTTTTATATTTTATATTATAAGTTTATATAATTAATAGCATTTTACGGCATTTTGCGGCATATTAGGACATGTTAGGGCATATTAGGGCATATTGGGGCATTTTAGGATAGTAGACATGTTATATATACCTAGCATCTAGCTGCTTAGCAATATTAACTTATCTCACTATTTATCTATTTAGTATTATATAAGAGGTTAGTATTCTACTATAGTATTTTCTGTATTAGAGTCTCTTATATTTAATATCTTTATTTTAAATCTGTTTAGAACTATATATAGTCTTATAATATCCCGCTCCCTACCTAGTACTCTAGTAAGAGATTATTTAGCTAATAATACCTTTTCTCTTACTAATTAAGGGAGGAAAAGACTTATACTTTCTAGTAGTAGTAGGCTGTGCTTATTAGTAATATTTTTAATAGATTATAGTGTTTAAGTTTCTGTTTACCTATAACGTAATTAGCCTGCCTATAGTAAAGTGCTTTTACTTTACTACTTACTTCTCTTTTCCCTTACCCTTTTATATATCTATATGCTTGTATTATAAACTATAAGAGCTTAATAGTACTAGACTATCGCCTAGCCTATATTAAGAGATAGGCTAGGTAGGGTAGTCCCCTTAACTTATACTATACTATGTCTTCCTCTATAGGTTGGTCTTATTACTATAGATTTGCCTTTATACGCGTTTAACCTACAGAGTGTATAACCATATATATTGCCACTAAGGCCTTATATATATAATTTTGTTAGGGCGTGCTTTATCTCCTTATCTTTACTAGTTAACCTAACTCTACTAACTACCCTCCCTTACTTCTACCCTATTAGTATCCACCTTTATAACTAGTGCCTCTATAGATCTATCTAGGCTGTAGAGCCTTATAATATAGTAAGTTAGCTGCCTTATCTTTAACCTTAGCTATATAATAGAGAATCTATATTTACTAATACGTTTATATAAACCACTACTTAATACAGCCTACTACTAAAATAGACCTACCCACTAATTATTTTATAACTCGCGATATTAACTACGTCCGTAACCATAAAAAGTTTGCTAAGGGTGTTATAGTTTTTAAGATTACCTTAACTATAGCAGCCGCGGGCTCCGGTGTCTTGTAAGGTAATAGTAAGGGCCCTATACTTAACAAGCCTCTTCTTTTAGAGCTTAGTAATCTATACCTTTTAGCTAATAACGCTCTAAAATACCATCTCTGTTTATCTACCGGCTATATGCGCGCTAATTATCCTCTTAAAAAAGCTTTTTAATTTTATTACAGCTGCAGTAAGGCTAGTTATCTTAAAGCTAACTGCCCTAACCCTATATACAATAATTATGGGGAAGCCGGTTATCTTAAGAGCAACTATCCTTGTGTAACGTGCAACTAATATAGTGCCATAGGCCATAGAAAGCAAGACTGTCCCCAGCTATTAGATAAAAAGAAGCAGACTTACCTAAACTATAACTTCCTAGACCATTAAACTGTCTTCTACAGTTAGGTATATAAGAACTATAGAGTTGTAGGGCACAATATTAATAATTATATAAGTAGACCTACTTTGATTTAGGTAATAGACGCCATAACTACTCTAGGTAAGGTAGATGCACCAGGTGCTACCACTTTAAGTATAGCTACTACCTCTCCCTTACTTAAACCCCTTAATATAGCCGGCTTCTATCTAGTAGTGGATAGCCTAGTGGATAATCCAGATACCTATATAGAGGATAGCAATTCCGTAATAGCTAAACCTTTAGATATACTAAGCAACGACTACCTTATAGTTTAGTTTGTTATGTAAATTATTAAAGAGCATATTATAGCATATAGTATTATATTCTAGGTGTCTTATAAGGCCAGTAGAATGCCTACTTACTATTTATATAAGACAGCGTCTATCTAATTTATAGATGCTAACATCGCTAGTGACGTTAAGGTTGGCATTACTAATACTACTTCTTTAGTTACTTAACAACTATTATATCTAACTACACTTAAGCATCTTACTTATATTCTCCCGCAAGATGCCATAACCCTATAACTTTACTATATTAGGTTCGTTGCCGCCTTTAATAAACTTGTACTAGGTATGCGTATATTACTTAGCAAGTACTTCTTTATTAATAGGGACTTTGGCCCATTTATGCCGCAAATCTATAAAGCTTAGGATATGCTGTTAAATAATCCTATAGTTATTATCTACTTCTTTATGCTAGGCACTAAATGGCTTAATAGTTATATCGCGAGCCTAAACGCGAGCCTATAGCAGTAGAGCGTTAACAATCCTTTAGGTTGCTAGTAGAAGAACTATAATATAAATGTCTAGCTTGGCATATAGCTCTTAGTAGAGGACCAACTATTATATAAAATCCCCGCGAGGTATTAGTTTAATAGCGTTCTTAAGTATTTTATAGTCTAGTTTTATGCCGCAGTTATAAGCCTTAAGGTTATTAACTAGAACTTCTAGGTACCCACTATTATTTATCTTATTACCTTTCTAGGTGGCGCGGACTAAGTCTACTACGCTGCCATCTAGATAGTTAATGGTCTTACCCTTTATACTAACTCTATTATTGATATCTTATTCCTAGGTAAAGACGCAGATAGCTAGGCCAGCTAAAAAGGAGTTATTATTAATACCACTCCCTTTAGCTCCGGCTATAACTACTATACTTTTATCTTTTAACTATAGGTGGGTTATAAGTTTATACTAAACCCTATATTTGCTCTAGAGTATGTCCTAAGCAGCGACAACTTTATAATAGTTAATAACCTAAGCAAGGCCCTAATTACGGTATAGGGCATTAAATATCTTATAACTAAGCGTATCCCTAAGGTTAGAATCTTCTAAGAGATTAATACTCTACGCCACCTATAGCAAGGAGGCGATAGTTTCTAGATTAAGCGCCAAATTACGCTATTTAATAACTTTACAGATCTCCTACGTATTAATTACTTTAACTGCGATATTGCTAAGTATAGGAAGAACTCGGTTGATAATGCCCTTAAGGCCGTCTTGCCGCTATTTAATAAAGAGCAAACGGGTGCCTATACTACGCTTAAATATATAATAGGCGGTATTTTGCTAATCCAAGGCCCTAGTAGTGTTGGGAAATTAACTTTCCTAACTATCTTAGTATAATACTAGTATTAACTTAGGTTGCCCTAGTAGGATCTTACTAGAATCTAGGTCTTGTCGCCGCTTAATTACTAACTAGATATACTAGCCGAGACGATTAATAATATACTTATAGAGGACTACGAGGCACTAATTGCGTAAGGCCGTTTTGCTAAATTTCCTATTGTCCTTCGCCGCTATATGCGCTTAACGGAAACTAAGGTTTATATATAGGATACCATTATATAGCAAATAGCGGCAGGTATTAACACTTATCCTAAGTATTTTAAGAAATAGGATAACTATACTATAATTAATAAGGACGTATCTATGCTAAATATAGCATTCCTGCTCTACTGTACGTTTAAGGCTAGCAATGCCACCAGCTTTAATAAGTGGTTATAGGTTATAGATTTGTCTAAAGGTTAGTGGCTATTACGCCTTACGGGTATTTTGGATAGTGATAGAAACCTGCATCCTATTGCAGACCCTAATATAACTAAATACGCCAAATTCCGCCAATACTTGCACTGATTTGCGCTTGGTAACAACATAACGTAAGATAATAAGATAGAATTAACACTTGCGGCTAATATAGTTATTATATACCTAGCTAAAAAGGCTGATATTATTCTTATAACACCTAATATGGTCTTGCAGACCTATATATATTCTATTAGCGCCGCACACGTAGTTTTCTATAATAAGGCTAGGAAGGCGTCTAAGCTAGGTAGTCTTACTAGATTTGCCTAGAGCAGACTATATTTAATTTAGGGAGGTTTATAAATCCAGGCTAATAACCCCATGCCTTAGGTTTTCCTTAGTAATATATACTAACTAAAACCAATCCTTGGTCCTAATTTTAATAATCTATTCTACTATTAGAAATCCGTCTCCCTTTATACGCGTCTCCTTGTAGCTAGTGCGGATACAGTATGGTTCTCGCTATAATATTAATTTATTAAAGACATTATATGTCTTATAAATGCCGTCCTACTATATAGCCAGCTTTAGATAAGCCTAATAGTTAAGGACTAAGAGCAGTTAAAGCTGGCGGCGAGCTTTTTTAAGGATATACTATACTGTGACCACCCTGTCGCGTTCCTTGCCGTCAATGGTACTATATAGGTGAACGAGTTTAGCCAATCGACGTATAACCTGGTCCACGCTTGACGCGTATTCTAGGTGGCTATGGCGCTAATAGACTTTGGATTTAAGCTATTAGAGGTTGGCCTTGCTGTTCTATATACAGCCTAACTTGCCGTCTACTCCGCAGCGCTGCATGCGCTTAAAGAATGGTGCTACGCCCAGCAAGATAGTAGTAAGTGGCAGGAATTTGCGCTAGTAGTTAGTAAGATTAAGGTCTTCACCGTTAACAGCATCTAAGGCGGCTAGGTGGAGTTATTAGTATATAATATAATAGTTGCTAGTCTACTGAAATTTATTTAGGATACGGCAAGGAACCTTTTTGCAATTACTAGACCATAAGCGGGCCTTATTATCGTTAGTAGTCCCTAGGTAGTCTATAATTATTATACTAGTAATAAGACCTTTACGAACACCGCGTACTATAAAATTAAGAAGTGGTATAAGGATAATAAGGTATTTATTAACCTTAAGAATCCTAAGCAGAAAGAGAACTTCTAGCAACTTGTTACCCTATTTAACGTTAACAAAACCATATAGTGTGTCTACCGCTAGCGTACAGCTAATCACACGCCTATTTTATACAGTATGGACGTTAACTGTTGGGAATATATTACGTGTGGTTACGTATAGCCGCGGCACTAGCGTGGCGAGGAGCCTTAAGCTTCTCGCCCTCCCCTATTCTAGATTAATAAAGCATATTAACCAATATTACTGTAACCCTACTTGAGTAGTCGTTATTGGTGAGTCACCCTGTGTGACTAACACTGATTAGTGGTTGAATATACAGTTAACTACAGAACAGCAAGGTTCTTAACAGAAGAGACAGTCTCGTGCAGGGGTGCTATATGCGCTCATATGGAATGGATCCCGGCGATACTATGCTACCTTAGACTTGCGGAAAACTAGTAATAGAAGTGTTACTGAGTACTAGGAGATACTAAGTTGCGTCCATTACGCAGAATAACTACGTTTATGAAGATTTGGTTAAGTACTTTAGGTTAGAAGTGTTACTGAACCTAAGGTTCTAAGTCAACGTCCGAAACGCGTTAAATAATATCTCGAATTGCCTACCTCTTGACAGCAAACCTATGAGATTCTATAAAACCGAAAACCCTATCTACCTTTAACCTATTATGGCGTTAACCTACCTAAAGAAGTATGAAGAAGACATTAACCCGAAGATATGGAATAAAGATATTAACCCTGTAAATGCTGAGCAAAAGGACCTGAACGGATTCTTATTATACCATATGGTATACTACACAGACAGTGAATACAACGATACTATGCTATGGTATTGTATAAAGGAGGACTTTGTTGGATGGATAAAGGAAACATAGGCTCTTGTGAATAAGCTTATTGTATAAGACTTCCGTAACTTCCTTTGGGAGAATGGAGTGTTTGTCCCTATGGATGGAAGTGCTATTAGAGACAATATTCAAGAGCAAGTTATTGACGTAAAAGAAGAGTATAAATGGACTCTATAGGAGATCGAGCACCAACTACGCACTATAAGGAAGCTTAACTTATAATAGAATCTAAATAATACGCTACTAAAGCAAATATAAGACCCCCCTGCTTCGCGAGCTAATAGCCTTTAGACTTTACTGACTAGACCTATATCCCTATTGCAACCTGTAATGCAACTCCCTCCTCTATCTTAATCTTAAATTAAAAGCACTTTAAAATTGCTTACAGAACTTGCGAAGCTCTATTTAGATTAAGAAAATAAATTTGGTGGGGAATTATATGATGTTTTTAATTTAAAACTGCGTATCTTCTACAACTATTGCTAAAAGATAGGAATAGAGTCTGATTAATACCACAACGCCTATTCTGTTATGCTTAGGGGTCGAGCTAGCACCTTCTATTATGATCGTTTGGTAGGAAAAGGATACGATTTCGACTGCATGATATATAAGTTAAGGTGCCACTTTGAAACAGAAGAGAATAAGTAATAGTATATGTTGGAGTAGAGAGAGACTACCTTCCTAAGGATTATTGCTATAAACCCAGGTATTTCTTGGCTTAATTATCTTTAAAAGCTCTTTAATTAACTTTAGATAATTTAGTGTGGTTTATCCGAATTATATTAAGAGGACTTCAGCCTATGTGATTAAGTTATTAGCGTATGCTAAGGTGTTAAAGAATGCAACCTTGCCCTCTTTAATCCTGTAAATATTTATAAAGGAGTGTGTGCTTAATTAAGATCCTCTATTAGCACCGCTCTGCGCTCTTAAGAAGTATAGTAATTTAATGCCTAACCCTAACCTACTTTAATTGACCCGACCGACCAATATGATTATAACTGGACTGATCGAACATATGGTGGCTGGGGTAGGGGATATGGCAGAGGGTATAATTAACGTTAACTATAAAGCAATTGTGGAGGTCCTTATAGAGGTTTATCTTAAAATAATTAACAGAAGAAATGCTATATTTGTAAGAAGCTAAATTGCTAGTTAACTAGGCACCCTCTTAATAGATAAAAGAAGGTATATAATAAGTTTCGCTAGAGCGCACGAAACGTTAGAAATTGTAAGGTTACTATAGCCTACTTCCAAAGCTTCCTGGTTTAATATAAAGGCGAAGAAGATCTTGAGGGTGAGGTTAACGAGGCCGAACAGCTCCTTATGGATATGGAAATTGAGGACTACTCTCCCAACCAATACTTTACCGAGTATGGTGAGGTAAATGGTATATAAACTGTTGCTGTCCTTAACGACCAATCTACGCTCCATTCTGTTATAAAGTTAGATATCTTTAATGAGCTAAAAGAAAGTTCCGCGTTCTCCTTTAATGACAGATACTCGGCGAACGTCTTCTATAGTATTATGCCAGATACTGGAGCCGCAGGAGTATCTATAGTAGGAGAACCTTAAGTTTGAGCTCTTTAGCAGCTTAATAGCTCTATTTAGATTAACTAATTAACGGCAGGCCAATATACAATTCGCTTTGGCAAGGGTACTGCAATTTCCCTTGGCACAATTAAGGTCCAAACTCCGTTAGGATGTATTACTTTCTATATTGTTCCCGCGAACACCCCGTTTCTATTCTGTATCCGAGATATGGATAAGTTAGGCGTTAAGCTCGATAACCTTAAGAATATGCTTGTTTAGGGAGAGAATTGGGTGCCCGTTGTACGTAAGTGGGGTCACCCTTGGTTGCTCCTTTAATAGCTAGAAAGGAGTGTTGCTTAGAGCTATTTAATTAAGTTGGAGTTACGTTAACTATACCATCGCTTTGGTTACCTATTAGTTTATAAATTGCTTAGGGTTCTTTAGCGAGCAGGTTATAAAGTCGAGGCTAAGACAATTAAGCATCTTATAAAGTACTGCTATTACTGCCAAATAAACCAGAAGTCCCCTGGCCGATTTAAGTTTACCCTTAAAGATGACTACGACTTTAACTTCTGTATTATTATTGATATTATGTATCTTAGCGGTAAGCTAGTACTCTAAGTTGTTGACCTTTTAACCTTCTTCTAAGCCGCATGCTTCCTAAAAGATATATTAGCTAGGAACGTATGGGATACTCTCTAATTGTGTTGGATTGATGTCTACCTAGGACCCCCTGATTAAGTTATTTATGATGTAGGAAGGAACTTCTTATCTATAGAGTTTTGGTAATAGGTAAGGGTAATAGAAATTAAGGTCAAGGAAGTCCCTGTTGAGGCACACAATAGTGTTAGAAAAGTAGAATGATATTATACGCTATTACGCCGAGTATATGAGATTATTTCTTTGGAACTAGAGGGCGCTAGCGAAGAGCTTACCTTATAGATGGCTGTTAAGGCTGTTAACGATTCCGCTGGCCTAGATGGGCTCGTACCTATATTGCTAGTCTTTAGCGCCTACCCTTAAATGACTAACAATTCTCTACTATCTCTATCTGTTATACAACGAGCTGAGGCTATCTGTAAGGCAATAAAGGAGGTGCGCCGTATCTACGCCACGCGCTAGGTCAACGACGTACTAAGAATAAGAAATGGTCTAAATACCTTGATTATAATAGATCTACCACTCCAATCTGAAGTATGGGTATGGCGTGAGAAAGGGGGCTGGTTAGGCCTATATACACTTATTGCTATTAAGGGTTAAACTTGCACTCTTTAGATGCCCTATGGACCCACTTAATTCCGCTCAACCGTTGTCAAGCCCTACTATAGGGACGACAGTTTTGAGCCTTTATAGGATGCTATAGAGGATACCCTAAAGGAGAACCACGATTAACGTGCTCTAGAAGGCGACTATGATTCTAATATAGTTGTAGCAAATGTGCCGCAACTATGACGCGGTAGAGGTTGTCTGAAAGGATTATGAAATCGCTAATATCTTATTAATTTTGAAGAGCAATTCGTTGCCGCTATTAAGAGTAGAGTTGAGTTGTTAATGGCCTTTATGACAGCTAAAGAGAAGGCGGACTTTAAGCTCGTAAAACAACTCTAAAAGGAAGGCCGTATTATAACTCTAGGAGCCCCTTTCCAAGCATCTAACAAGCAGGAGATCGACGGTTTTATTATAAGAGAAGTTTTTAAATTTGAGAAATATAACCCTGCTAAGTTTGATGGAGTTCGTATCTTTAAGTTAAAAATAGTTAATGAGATTAAAGGCAAAGCCACTAATACCCCATTTGAGAAGTCAAGACTGGTTATTTAAGGTTATAATGATGACGGTAAGGAAGTAATTCTTATACAATCCTCTATAATTTAACAAGCTAGTTAGCGAGTTATTATTGCGCTAGCTCCCTCCCTAATAAAGAATGGAATGGCGGTTTATTTAAGAGATATTACTTAGGCCTATACCTAATCAGAGACGCGCTTTTAGTGCTTAATACTGGCATACCTTCTAGAGCAAATTCGCTACCAATATCCTGAAGATATGATTATGGTTGTACTTAAGCCATTATATGGAATCGCAGAGGCAGGAACTTATTAGTAGGCTACTTATAGTAAGCACCACAAAGAGAAGCTCTTAATAACTACTTTTACATTTAATCCCTGCTTCCTTATTATAACTATAGGAACTCTATTTGGAATCATCGGCATGTAAACTAATAATATAATTATCTTAGGAGACGACCAATTTTCAGCTCTTAAAGAAGATGAGCTAGTAAAGGCAAATCTTATAGTAAAGCTAAAGGAAAAGCTTAATTTAACAACACTATTACTTTTTAATAGATGCATCCTCTCCCTAAACGAGGATTCTATTGCTTTGCGCTAGAAGGGTTAAGGTAAGAAAATCGACGTTATTAATATTAACTCTCTAAAACAAGAATATGTGGAGTAACGCGCTTGTGGAGCTTATGTTGCTTCTATCTGTTAACCTAAGGCTTTATTTGATCTCTCTGTTACTGCCTAACACCAGGAACTAACTAAGGATAACGTCCTTGCCCTAAATAAGCGTCTCTCCTGGCAAATGAACTATTTCGATTGGGGACTACTCTATATGCCTATTAGTCTTCCTACCGCTAAGCTCTTTGTATTTGTTGATGGATTGTTCGTAAATAATAAAGATTTTAGCTCCTAGTTGGGATATAAGATTATTATTGCGAACAAATCTACTGGAGAGAATGACTTTACGATCTACAGTAATCTTATCTATTAGAGCTTAACTAAGAGTAAGCGTGTTACTTAAAGCGTTCTAGCGTTAGAGATATATGGAATGGTTGGTGGAGTTAATATAGTAATTGCAATTGGAACTACCCTAAAAATAATTATAGATTAACTTGAACTTCCCACTATCCCTATAATTGTGTGTACCGACTTATATTCCCTCTATGAGTGTTTAGTTAAGCTTGGTACCACAAAGGAGAAGCGCCTTATAATTGATATTATAGCACTTCGGCAATTTTACGAACGGCGAGAACTCTTTGAGATTTAATGGATTAATGGCCAAGATAACCCAGTAGATGTAATAATAAAGGCAAACCCAAATAAGGCTCTAGAAACGTTTGTTAACACAAACGTTCTCTATATACGAGTTAAAGGTTGGGTTAAAAGGGAGTAGAATTCTACTACAACTATTTACTGAATTCCACCGCAACTGTCTACTAAGTTCTACCGCAACTGTCTACCAAGTTCTACTGTAATCTGTGGATACTGGTTTCAGCCAGCTAATTAGGATTTTCCATACCCGGCATGGAAAATCGCTATTGGCTTGCTTATGCTTAGCGCCTTGGCGCCCTTAATATGATATTTACCCTAACTCTAAATAACCAATTAGGATTTTCCATCCCCGGGATGGAAAATTGCTATTGGTTCGCTTACCACTAGCGCCTTGGCGGCCCTCGCGATATGTCTGCCTACTACTCCCTAATAATTATTCTTCTTCTTCTTTTTCTTAGCTTAGTATCTTTATTAGATAACAATCCGTAAGTTTTAGTTTAAAAGCATTTATGCAAGCCGTCACATATTGCAATGGCAATAGTAAGTGAGGAGGATTGATACTTGTTATGCTAGTTAAGCGGTATTTTATATATAGATGGCAACCACAAAAGAAGAGTTGCTAGTGTTGGGAATATATTACGTGTGGTCACGTGTAGCCGCGGCACTAGCGTGGTGAGGAGCCTTAAGCTCCTCGCCCTCCCCTATTCTAGATTAATAAAGTATATCAACCAATATCACTGTAACCCTACTTGAGTAGTCGTTATTGGTGAGTCACCCTGTGTGACTAATATTAACTTTAACATTACTATCCCTAACTTCGCGGGTGTAATAAATATTAGCAATACTAGTAATTATACTAAAGCGTGGAACGAGGCCGATGGAGAGGGCGCCAATAACAACGGCTAGGATAGTGCCGGTAATAACAGCAAGGATAACGATAATAGAGAGGATATTAGTGGCGTTAGAACATAAGGAGAGTAGTAAGAATGGATATTATAGACACTACTAGCAGCGAGACCCTTAAATAGGGATACTAGATAGAAGTTAAGAGCGGTAGTAGCTATAGGCCTTTAGCATTTACAATTTTGCTACAGTACTAGATAAAATACGGTATATTATAACACTATGTGTTACAGCTAAATAAAATAGACTCTTAACAATTATAATCTCCAAAATAGATAAGCGTATTACGGTAAAGACAGCCTAATTTATAAAGTCTAGTAACCCTAATTTCTATCCCTTATAGGCTAGCGGTTAATTAATGCTGATCTATAATCTAGATTTTAAGTACTTAACTAGTTAGATTGTAGTCTAGATATCTCGCTAACAACCGTAACTAGTTAGCTAGCTGCGAGCTTTAGCCTTTATAGCTAACTAACTGCGTTAAGTAGATCGCTTACTGTCCGCTAACTGTTAAGCTGTTAGCTAGCTGTCCTAATTAGGTAAGTAGTATAGCTAGCGGAGCCTTTAGCAGAGCCTTTAACCTAGTTTTAGCGTATGCTGTATTTAACTAAGGGTTTACTAATCTATAATAATTCTAGCTTAAAGCTAGACTCTATAATTAATTTCCTTAGCTATTAAAGCTTTACTAGGGGCTTAGCACGGAGCTCTGCTAAAGGTTTTGTTAAAAGCTCTGCTAGAGAGGCTCTATAAAGCTCCCTTAAAGCTCTATATAGAGCTCTACTAAAAGCTTTAACTACCACTAAATCTTACTACTAAGGCAGCGAGCTGCTAGCTAGCTGCAGTTTTATAGCTAAGCTCGCTAACTGCTTACGTTATCAGCAACGCTAACAACAACGCTAACTTTTAGATATACTAACCACAACTATTATTAATTACTCTCTATATAGTACGGGCCGCCTCTATTTTTGCTAAACTGTAATAACCCTAAATAGTATCTAATCCTTTTCTTGCCATAGCTGCCGCTAAGGCAACGCGACTTAACGCCCTCTCCTATTTATATTAGGCAGTTCCCTAACCTAGGCTATACTATTACTAGTATTAGCACGCCCTTACTATATCTTAAGAAACTTGTCACTAAGGCTATAGGTCTTTAGAATGATACTTATTTTACCCTACTAGCTACTAGCTAGCAAAACACAGGATAAATATAATGTTTATATAATTGCCCCTAATAGAAGAGCCTATAGTAAAGGCGATTTGCTATACCACGCCTAGATAACCTAAGATTATATATATAGATAATAATTTTAGGGCTTCCTAGTGCGATAGGAGGTCTTACTGCAAGGCAAACTTAACTAAAGTCACTATCTCTATATAGATTAGATTAACTGTAATCAATTAATACCTTCTAGCCCACCTAGCGAAACATGTCGCGCTAGTAATAGGGCTAGATAAACGTTAGCAATATATTACAATTAGGATAGATACCTGCATACTATCTCTATAAATAGCTATAAATACAGCCTAGCCTACCCCATAATAAACTGCCCTTAATAGAGTAGCCCTTAAGGCCCCATTATTTCAGATAGGCATAGTCTCTATATAGGCGGCCTATATCCACTCTTTATTACAATCCACCCTGGCCTCTAAAAACATCTTAACTAGTAGCTAATATTCAACTATACATAGGCCTTAAGGCGCATTGGGCAGCGACACTAGACTTAAGGCCACGTCTATGCTTAGGACTGAGTTCGTACCATCTAGTTGCCGCCTGCGAAGTAGTATAATAAGTTGTTTGAGATTGTAGCCGTAGTTCTGTGTATGGCTAAGCGGGGACAAGTTCTACAAGTTTATAGCAGCTATATGCCCCTTTTCCGCATCCACTATATAGTTAATGCCAGGCCGCCCTGGCACCTTTATCTTTTTATATATATTTAACTATACGCGGGCTAGCATATTCTGCATAGCCTTATATACCTATAGCGCTAGTGCCTTCTTATATTCTACCACTTAACGGATAACTTTCTGGATTACCTACTTACATAGTAAATTATTTAGTTATCCGCGAAATAAAACGTGCAGGATACCGTCCTTAATAATAACCTACTTAAAAGTCCGCTTAATAGTATTAAGTCTCTCCATAGTAATACCCAAGCCGGTAATAAGCTGCATGTCTTTTTACGGGTCTATAGCGCTTATAGAGTTATACCACGCCGCATTTACGGCATACCGCTGTTGTATATCGCGTCCCATCGTAAAAGATAGTCTAGTATCTTAAGTAGGGAATAGTAGTATTTAGAATCCTATGCTTAGTATAATAGAGAGGCGGCGTAATATTAGTAATAAGTAGAGCCTCCTAGCCTAACGTAACGCGATCTAGCGCAAATTAGCGCAAAATGTAGCGGATTGCGCTATCTAGCGCGTTAGTGTCTATAGACATCACTATGCTCTCGCTTATAATGTAGCACGAGCTATAAACACTACTTTAAATATACGGTTTTATACGGATATTATTTTCGGCCCCCTTCTAACTAAACTATAGTAAGTTGTAGTTTAATGCGGTAATTTACAAATAAGCTCTATCTAGCGGCAATATAGAAAGTGTAGAACTAAAGTAAAAAGCATAGGTGGTCTAACCCGTTATAAACAATATTGTCTAAGAAAACAGAAACGGAAGAAGGATAGATACAAGGCCGTTAATATTAGAGAAATAGACAACAATACACCCTTACGCCATTAAAGCTTAGGGGAGCATTAGATAGCCCATTATAGGGCCGAGCTAGAGCAAGATAATAAGTGGTCACTTACATAATATATAGATAATAATGCACTATGCTATTAAACCTTAGAAGGGCATTAAACAACTAATTATAAGGCTAAATCGGAGCAAGATAATAAGTGGCCACCCATATAAGCTCTAGGCGATAATATTATTAATAAGCTAAATAATAGGGCTGTAGATGTGCACTATAACAATAATTCCGCAATATTTAATAGGGTGTATAACCTGGTAATAGTTAAGACCAATTAGTAAACTTTAACTGGAATATCTACGGACGTCTTTTAGACTAAAATATTTAAAGAGGCTACTAGCCGCGCTATAGAAAAGCCTCTAGGACGGAACTAAGGAAATCCGCAAACTACGGACAATACTACGGCAGTATATAACATTATACCGCATATTAAACGTACTAGTAGTGCACCAGATAAGACACCTCCCCCATTTTATCCTTTTAGTAGTGAGGTAGAATACGCATAGGTCTTATAGTGGGTAAGCTATAAAACTTCTAACCGCGCTATTAACAAGTGGTTTAATAATATTAGGCTTTAGGGAATATTTGCTAACTATTTTTCTTGCTAGAGTGCTAAAGATATTAAAGCAAAACTACTTTTAAAACAGATGCAATCTAAGAGTAAGCAACCGCAGTGGATTAAAATAATTATAACTATAGGGGACTAGCAGCTGCTAGTATATTACCGAAATGCTCTAGAGATTATATCCCTTCTTATTAGTTACGGCCCTTTCTAAAGAGACATAACTTTCTCGCCAGTAAGGCAGTACTTATTAGCAGGAACAAGAATATACAATAAGCTTAACATAGTAGACTAGTGGTGGGAGACGTAAGAGCAGCTACCGCTTGGTGTAACTGTAGTGCTGATTATATTAGCTAGCGACAAGACCCAACTAACACAATATACCAGCAGTAAAAAAGCATGGCCGCTCTATATTTTAATTAGAAATATTAAACTACGCGTTTAACAATTTGTAAATCGACCAGCCCTATTACTACTTATATACCTCCTGGTCCATATACCTGGCAACCGAACAATACAACTAGCGGTGCAATATAAGACCCTTACGGCCATCCTTAAACGTATGCTTTAGCGACAACCCTACTGCTTATATGGTCAAGCTAATAATACCTATAGCGTTAGAGAAAGCTAGTAAAGAAGGAGTATATCTTCTATACGCGGATAGCCAGGATTAATACTGCTTTCCACTTCTAGCTATATTTATAGCTGATTACAAAGAACAGGTCACGCTTATAGGTATTAAGAGTAGCTATAAATATTCAATTTGTTATATATATATAAATAAACGGCATAATCTAACAACTGCTATCTAGCGGCTATGGCCGTTCTATATATACTAATTGACAAAAGACCAAATACGAATGCAGCAGGAAGGTTATAATACTAATAAAAAGGATAACTTGGATTATATTTAGCCGTTCCGCAACTTTGTATAGGGCCATAATCTATCTAATATCTACAAGATAATAGCGCCTAATTTCCTACACTAGGTGCTTAAAGGCCTCACTAGTAAATACCTTATGCACTAGATTAAGGGGCTTATATAAAGTAAAATATAGGCTGGAAAATATTAGGGCCTCGATATCCCGCGTATAGATGGTTGCGGCTAGGAGATATTAAATATTAATGCACTTATTACCACCCGCTTCGCATAGGTAGAGCGATTTACTAATATAATAGTATGGGATAGCTGGGCAAATGTCGGCCAATGGACAGAAAAAATATATAAATCTCTATTACAATAATTAGTCCCCGCTATAGCACCCTTGCTAAAATAGAATAAAGGCGCCATACTATTTATCTAGGTGTTTATAGACTTTACCATACTATCTTAATATATATTATATAATAAATCAACTATCCGGTACCTAGCAGCAGCTATTTATAGAATAGATAAGACAAAGGATATATTCCTTCTGTTTTAACTAAGCAAGGTAGGACTACCACACTTTAATATTTCTATGCTATATGCTATTACCTACTATTTAGAGAGTATTTAGCGACTAGGAGCAATCAGAGGCATAGATATAAAGTACTTAGAGTAAGCATATAAGCTATAGAAGGCATTCTACCACAGGACCAACAAATGGAACAACTATAAAGAGTAGATGCTATAATATAACACTATATATCTTAATATAATGCTTTAGAATAAACTCGAGCTATAGGCGTTAACTAATATAATTAACACGGCAGACCTAATAAGCGTAATATAGACAATATAACTAGGTCCTACAGTTAATGTATACGCACATCGCTTATATATGTGGAACTTCAACAACTATACAGCTTAGACACTTTAAGACTAGAGAATTAACATATCTATCTAGCGTATAGTTAAGGAGGTATAGCGCCAGATAAAGATTACCAACCTTATATCTAAACTAGCCCCCTTTGTAAGGGAATGCCGTAAGCAGATTAATAGAATCCGGCAAATAGACTAGGACGTTAACTGACTAAAGGCCAATAACAATTAGGTATTAAAGATGCCCCTAAGTATCTATTATAGTGTCGTATACTATATTCGCTTTAGGAAGGACGCCACTAACACCAATAAGCTTAACAAGGTGTTTGCTTAATGTACCCTATTATAGGCTAATACTAGAGCCCCCCGCTATAATGCTATAATAGTGCGAGAATATAAGTAGGCAAACAACAGCCTCCATAGCAATAAAGTTAGGAGGCTTTATCTGCTACTCACAATCCAAAATACTGGGTAATTAGATAGAGAGGGCAAATACCTAAAATATGCTAGTGTGTTAGTAGAGACCCTCTAAGTTTACAATAGTAGTAAGATTAACGTAAGAACCAGAATGCTTAAAGTGTAGAGTATAAAGCTATCTAGTAGTAGGATGAGACACACGCTAAATACCCTCTAGATATATAACATTAACTATATTATAAGGCCCATCTTACTCGTGCCAACGGATATTAACGTTACAGACTGTTTCTTTATAAACAACTACAGCGATTGGGATATATATAATACTATATATAACAAAGACTTCGAGCGAATAAATAGGGCACAGGTTAATATATATATAAGAAAATAGGCTCGCACTAGGCGGTAAATAAATATAACTTAGCCGAAATAGCAGTAAGTTGCAACTAGCGGCGCCAGATTGTAATAAAGGGGTAGATTGCCGCGACTATAATAAACTAGAATATAATACTACCATATATTACCCTCTACGCGCTAGCTACCCTTTATATCCTATACACCGTACCCTCTACCTTAAAAGTAGGTAAATATTATAAGGAACTAGGCTTCTGCGTGGCATAGAAAAAATATCACGTAAAGTAGGATCCTATGCTATAGCAAGGTAATCTAATCGCCCTATTATAAAGCCTAATAAATAGTTAGGCCGCCCTCCTAACTTATTATCATAAGTTAGTTAAGGCTCTTTTCTATCTACACTTGGCGAGAAAACCCTAATTTATACTATAAAAGTTAAACGGGTTATTATTTAAAGTATATTAGGTATAAGACTCTAAACCGTCTAGTATCTCCTAAAAAAGTAAGGTGTGTATAAAAGCCAAATAGTTCTACTAGACTAATATACTTATCCTCTACCTATCCTATAGAAAAGTAAATAAAGACGCTATAAGTTAAGTAGTAGCTCCCAAGATAATCTAGATCTTAAAAGGGATAATATTAAGCTCTATACTATAATTATCTCCGTTAAAAGGCAAGGCTATTATTAATACTATTATATACCACAGTACGACCTATTATTATTAATTTCAATAATGTTATCCTAATAGATAGTCCCGTTCTTATTAGACAAAAGCCCGCGAACCCTAAACAACTTTAGGATATCCAAAACCTACACTTAAAAGAAATATATACGTTACTCAGATAAACAACCACTATAGGATAACTTCGGACAACGTATAAAGCAGCCACTTAGCCCAGTTAATATAAAGATATATAGTATCGCTTAGACACGTCTTATTATATATATAATAACAGGCTCTCTATCTAAAGAGCTCTATCTCTCTCCCTGGCCAGAAATAAACACAAGCAGTCTAAATATACTAATAAAGCAGACATGGAAAGAGGCGATTGCTATTATAGACTATTATAAAGGCCCAATAAATGGAGTATTAAGTATGCCACCAGGGCTGGCAGCACGCAAGGTTCGCAGTCCTTGGATTTAGTAGCACTATGCTAACTAGTTTTCTAGCTATATAACCAACTTAGCGTGTTTCGGTATGCTATAATAAATATAGTGCGCAATACCGTTACTAGAAGCTATAACTGCCTTAAACTAGATACCAAGGTTATAGCAAAGGAAGTAGAGAAACTACTTAAGGATAACCGCTTTACGCTTAGTGGCCTAGTTAGTACTCTACCTTTTACTATACCTAACTAACCAAGGCTAGGATGGAGAGACAAGATTTAGGGCGCCGATTATTACATACTATATTAAGCGTGTGTTCTTTAATACTAGGCTAAGGTTACTTACCCTTAACAAAAATAGTACTAACCTATTCTCGCCTATTATAGCCAATATAATATGGCTTATATGCGTAGTAATTTAACATGCGCTTAAGGACTATAAAAGCGGAATATAAATCATTTATAAGTTTAAAGCCAACGCTATAGTTATAGGTAAAACCATAGAAAGCCTTTTACTATACTTACTAAAGCGTATTATAGATAGTTGGGAGCAACTATAGAATACCTAAAAGAGCTACCAACCTAAGCATAATAAAAGGCTACGCAGGCTACTTCTATAACAAGTTAATAAGATGCGGAATATAACTAGAGACAAGATGCTATAGACTTAGTAGGCAATTAGCAATCCTTTTAAGGATACTATAGAAGATCTAGAGGAACTGGATCCCAAGTACAATAATAGGTTTACTTAATAACCGTATACTATAAGTGTAAATATATAATATTATATTAATCGCGTCGTAACGTTATATCGCGATACTCGCTATATGCTATAGCACTTTGCCGCCGTTTCCTATTTTACAATATCCCACCATTTTAATTATTGTACGCGGGCTAATAAAGATAATACAATAGAATAATAGTAGCCCAGTATATTCGTCGCCAAGAATAAGCCCCAAAACTATATATAAGGTCTCCTTCTCGCAGTATACTAATAAGACGATTTTAATGCTATACGACTATAACATTAACGCTATTAAAGCGCTCCTCAAACAAATTCAAAGTGATAATAAATAGGAAATAGGAATTAATCACCGTATCTTATAGTATATATTCGCCGGCGAGTCCAAGGTTATAGATATTACGGATAGTGCTATACTAGAGGATATAAAGGCCCGCCTACAGAGTGGAGATGGATGGGTAATACTAGAACTTGCTAATAAAGAGGATAAGAGTAGAGAAGGTAGCGGAATAGACAGGGAAAATAACAGCAACAAAGAGGATAAGAATAGAGAAGGCAGTGGAATTAACAGGGAAAACAACGGCGAGAATAAAGATAATTAGGGGTTTAGTGGTATAGTGCTACTATTACGGCGGAACTAATATAAATATTAAACTTAAAATAGCAGGTTAACTAAAGGGCGTTATTAGGCGTATTAAGGTTATACTATACTACTATTAGGTTAAAATATGTTCTTTATACAGTATATGCCAGGCGCGTAGAATAAGCAGAGAACACTAACTGTATAGAATAAGCAAAGGGTACTAACTGCGCAGACTAAGCAAAGTATACCAATTGCATAGAACGGGTAAATACTACTAACTACGTAGACCGAACAAATACTATTAAGTGTGTGGGATAAACACTTAATAATAACCGCGTGGGAAGAGCAACACTTATCTATTGCTTAAAGTAAGCAAAGTATACTAATTACGTGGAATGGGTAAATACTACTAACCGCGTAGACCAAGCAAATACTATTAAGTGCGTGGGAAGAGCAATGCTTATCTATTGCTTAAAGTGAGTAAGATATACAGAATGCGCGAGGAGGGCATTATACGTTAATTGCGCATTAAGTGCAAAAAAAGCTTAATAGAATAAAGGCACTACTTAACCAGGTAGCTGCAAATGCGTAATTAGCTATACCGCGTTATTAGTTTCTGTTAAATATGGTAGTATGCCGCTCCTTAGTCAATACTATACGCTACATGTTGCAATGCGCGAAATGCGCATTTAGCCGCCAAATGCTGCCAAATGCTGCAAAAATGCTGGTAAATTTTTTCCTGACGTAGGCGGATATAAGCAAACGGCTATAGCACTGCTTAAGAAGGAAGCTAATATTCCCCCCCTATAACTATATATTAAAGCCGCTATAATGCAAAGGGCGTAAAAGGAACGCAACTTTAATATTATAAAGTATATTAAAACACGCATCGGGAAAATATTCGCAGGATGAGATTTAAGTAGACTTTAATTTTCGCGTTTCGCGTAATTGATATACAATTTAACCAACTTAACACGCAATTAACTAACTTAACACGCAATTAACCAACTTAATATACAATTTAACTAACTTAATATGTAATTAACTAACTTAACACGCAATTTAACCAACTTAACATGCAATTAACTAACTTAACACGCAATTTAACTAACTTAATATATAATTAACTAACTTAACATACAATTTAACCAACTTAACATACAATTTAACCAACTTAATATGCAATTAACTAACTTAATAACTTTAAAAGCTAACTATATATTTCTTAACACGCAATTAACCTACTTGGCAACTTTAAAAGTTAAATAATACGTAGTTGACCTACTTAACAACTTTAAAAGCTAACTGTATGTTCCTTAACACGCAGTTAACCTACTTAGCAACTTTAAAAGGTAACTATATATTTCTTAACATGCAATTAAGGTAAAGTTATATACTATATATTTAACTATTATATATTATCTAATATAATCTTATACAATCTTATATAGTTT
>Ga0307507_10003466_pt1 | contig 30513 bp, 5 predicted proteins | sample 7_EM_MG_FD_207223 | JGI IMG/M metagenome (GOLD analysis project Ga0307507, IMG submission 207223) | Populus trichocarpa ectomycorrhiza microbial communities from riparian zone in the Pacific Northwest, United States - 7_EM | ecosystem: Host-associated > Plants > Roots > Unclassified | place... | reverse complement strand
AGCTACTAAGAGTATTACTTCTTAGTTAGTGCGTAAGGGGCATAATAGTATTATATATTTTGGTGTCTGTCTTAGCCAGCTATATTTATATCTTAGGCTACCTACTAGGACACCTACCTAGTAGAGCCAGTCTTTTAGTCCTATTATTCCTGTTCTTAAGAGTGTTACTATTATATTTTCTACCTTTATTAGGCCTTTTTGGAGCCCTAGAGTGTTTACCCCCTATGGCGTTAACTATACTACGGCTTGGGTTCCTCTTGCCTTAGTTAGCCTCTATACCTTTAACTCCTATATACCTCTCCAGCATTAGTTTAGCCAGTATTATATTGCAGTAGATGGTTTCCCAGCATTCTTTTATACTCTACTTTAGCTCCTTTCTCTCTCTTACTATTATCCTTACTAGCCTTTTACACGTTTCCCTTTCTCCTCTATATAGGTCTAGGCCCTAAAGCAGCACTATTTTTCTTCTGCTTTCTTTACCTGTTTCTCTAATATATCTTCCCTACTTTAGGGTTGTTAGTTTATTCTCCTATAAGGCGCCCTAGGGTCCCTCTATAGTTTATTTAGGCGTGTCTTAATATACTTTATAATATTAGAGTTGCGTTCCTTTTACGCCCTTTATATTACAGCGGCTTTAATATATAGTTATAGGGAGGGAATATTAGCTTCCTTCTTAAGCAGTACTATAGCCGTTTGCTTATATCCGCCTGTTATACTCTAGAGGTAGGCTGTTTAGACCTTTTAGAGTGGTTTAAGGAGTAATTTAGGGGGGCCTTTCTTAGATTCTCTAATGGCCTAAATACTGGACCTATATGTTATGGTTAGCCGGACAACTGCTGTGTATAGTAGGCGTAACCTCTAAAAGCATAGACCCTATGTGGAATTGATAATCCTAGATAATATAATGTACTATGCTTGGCCCTTATAGGCCGCTTGCGCCGCATATACGCTTTATTAGAGCTTACTATCTACCTATACTCCTAATACTCTTAGGCTCTAAACTAGTTAACCCCTAAAGCCTTAGATGTAAATTATGTGCTAAAGATCTGCAGATCAGTTGCGTTTTCTTATAAAATGGATTAGTTAGTATTTCTCTAGTGAGAATTAGACTCTATATTATCTTGCCCATTCTATATAGGTGTTATAAGCTTTCTCTAGTGTTCTATAATTCTCTGCGGCTGTTGGCCCGTATATAATTAGGTTTATATCATTAACGAAGCCTATCCCCTAGGTTGCCCCTTTCTTAAAGGAGTTAAGTAGGTTGCTTATAAAGAAAAGGAAGAGTATAGGCGAGAGGGGTGATCCTTATGGTATTCCTATTGCAACTATAATAGGGGGGCTTTGGTACCCGCCAAAGGCTAATAATATTTCTTTTTAACCTATAAACCCTTGGACAAATTATATAATCTATTCTAGGAAGCCTTTTGCCCTAAGGATATATAGGAGACGCTTATTGCGTATCTTTTACTATTTAGTTGCGCCTTAATATCCAGATCTAGCTATATCTGGATAGGGATATGGTCTAAAGCGAGTGCCTATTCTTCTTTAGGGTTACACCTTTTAAGTCTCTGGTATAGGCCTTCGTCCATAAATATAAGGTCAATTATACTTCTAGCGGTGCCTTGTTGCTATGTAATTGCTCCTAGGGGGGTGGCTAGCTTAAGGCCCCAGGTGTCTATAGCTCTTAGTAGGCACTCTGCCTGTCGTTTAGTAGTAACATGGATACCCCCCCACCTGTCACGGAGTAGGCACGAGCCGGGATACAATGCACTAAACGAGGTAGTAATTGAGAAGGCTACGTACACGTAACTATACGTGGTTGACACAAAGACATTGGATAAAGAAGAGTCTTCATATGCCAGGTACAAGGTATAAATAGGGGTTGTAGGGGAACGTGCGTAGGTGTCTCGGGACGAACGTAAGTACGGGTCAAGAACGTCAAAGACGCGCAGAGACGTGAGAACGAGTGAGTCCCGTGACACCACCGTAGGTAGTGGAGGTTTATATCTCCTAATAGGATAGACTCTATGCCTTTAGTTCCCAGTAAGCTTATTACTAATATAATATTCTCTATTTATAGGACCCCTTTAACCTTAGGGTTATATACATTAATAATCTATACCGGTCCCCTATATGTCTGGATTGTTATAACTATAATATCTAGGTTAACTGCCTGCCATAACCATAAGGATAGGCTAATAGTCTTGCTAATTATAAAGCACACGTATATAGCTGCTTTTAGTTTATATAGGAGCTGGAATCCTTGGGGGCAGTATGTTAATTATGTGTAGGCATTATAATACGGCTCTTGTATAGCAAGGATATGGTGTTTCTCTAGGTCTAGGCTGTCTAGTAAGGGCCTTGCGAGATAGTGGTTTGTATTGCCATAGTTGTACTATATAATGGATAGGTGGCAGATCCCCGGCAAGGGTCCTTTACCTCTCCTTTATTCCTCGCTTCTTCTATTTCCACTTTCTCTAGGACATTTAGAACTTCTGTCTCTTGTGTCTACACCCTAGTTACTACTTATTTTGTATAGAGCTTTCCATTCCCGTGTCTTGTGTTCCTACTAGCGCTTCTATATCTAAATCTGTTATTATCTCCAGTTCCTCCCCTGTTCTTGCTGGTTGGCTATATGCCCTTTAAGAGTTAGCTGCAAATGTTATGTTTGCCGCATTAAGTCTAATTCTTAATTGTCCTAGTCTTAAGCTTGCTGTAGCTGTCCATAAGGGTCTTCCTATAGGGCGTCCTCTCCCTTGTGTCCCCTGTGACCCTTATGTCCCTATACGGTCTGGTGATATTGCACGGCGTCGCTTCTGGCCCGTTGAGTAGGTAGTTATATAGTAGAGTTCAGTATGCCTGCTTATCCAGGCCTCTACCCTAGTTTTCTAGTAGCTTTCCCTTATTTAGGCCTAAGGGCCTAGGGCTTTCCATAGGCAGTTAGCTGCCACTACCACTTATATGGGGAATTTCACCATTCTCTTGGATGTCTTATAGTAGGTTATTGGCCCAAGTACCAGTCCGCCCCCTAGCGGTCTGTATAAGAGTCTCCTCCTAGAGTTGGTACGCTTTTGTACGGCTTAGGAGCCTTCCATAGCCTCTAGTTTCACGCCTCTTTTTATTGTTTCTGCCGGCACAGGCATAAGCTACCATTTATAGGGGTCGTAACTCCCATCTTACGCGCCTACTGGCGTAATCCTATAAGGGCGTCGTGGCTGCATCCTGTAGTATAGAAGCCTTAGGTACCTTCTATAGTTAAGGCCTAGATAAAACCTCTCCCGCCTAAGTAACTCCTGTTTACTCCTTAAGTATATCTCACCAGCGAGCCGCCCTAGAGGCGAATGGTTCCGTTTGTTAATATACCGACACGCGCATCTATTCTCTTAAGCCACGTAATAGTCTCTCTAGCCAGGACGTGATCCTGCCTGCCTACTAGGTGTACTAAGGGTCAGAGCCTAGCTAAGGAGTAAGGTCCTTAGAGCTAGTAGCGGCTACTACGTACTACGCCCTATAGGAGGCCAGTAGTAATATAGGGGTGTAACACCCTATATACTTCCGGTTCCTATTTCGCGTTGCCTATAAGGGTCTCCCTATAATAGGCCGACCATATCTTGCAGAATGGGGTTATAGACTAGGTCCCGCTAGGCGACCTACTCTACCCTATTCTACTAACTAAGCTTATATCCCCCCCTTTTATAAGCTGGCCTGTGTCTCTAACTGTTAAGTCCTTGTCTAACTGGCCTATGTTTCCCCTATAGCCTCCCCCATATATATACATTAGGTTGCATGCACCACGCCTATTAAGACCCTCCTATAAGTCGCCTTATATATATGCGCATTAGGTTACGTGCACTACACCTATTAAGACCCTCCTGTGAGTCGCCTATAAGTCAACTGTGGGTCAACTGTGAGTTAACTGTAAGTTAACTGTGAGTTGACTGTGAGTTAAGCGCTATGGGGCCGTTAAAGCTGGCCTGTGTTTCCGCTGCCTAGAGCTTTGCCCGTGTTTCCGCTGCCTAGAGCTTTGCCCGTGTTTCCACCTCGTTAAGCGGTCTAGTTGCTGTTACGTCGCCGTCGCGTCGCCGTCGCGTCGCTGTTGCTGTCGCTGTTAACCAGGTCACGCACACTATGCCTATTAAGACCCTCTTCTAAGTTACCTAAGTGTACTAGATACCAGATAAGCCCTTATAGAGGGGCCTTAATAAGTTCTCTAGGCAGGGCCTTAATAAGTTCCGTACAAAGTATCTGCGATGCGTTAACCTTAACAAGTTCTTATAATAGGAGGATCCCTACGCCGCCCTTATCGCGCTTACTTCGCGATCTTAGAGCTAGTGCAAGCCTAAGGGTGTCCTGTTATACGCCTAGGACGCGTCCACGTTAACTGGCTGGATAAGGCCAGTTTCGGGCCTGGCTGCGAGCCAGGTAGTCGTATATCGGGCGGTTTTCGTATCCTAGTTTCCCTTAATGGGCCTCCCTGGATGGTAGAACAAGAGCTCTAAGCGGAGGCAGTGAGGCTCCTGGTGTTATTAAGGGCGATGCTTTGCACGCGTCGCGGGCTTATCACCACAGAGTTGAACGACAGCGCTGCACGCGCTGCGACGGCTCTCTACCATCGCCTCTACACTTGGCCATCAAGAGGAATAGGATTCCAGATGATGTTTCCTCCCGCGGCGACGTGGACGCGTGCAGTAGGGCTTCGCGGGCAAGAGGAATATATTATTAATAGAATCTAGGGGTTAGCAAGATAAATAACTAAGAAATATCTAGATTGCTAAAGAAATAAATTAATAAAGCATAAGCCGTATAGAGGGCTATAACCTATTAAAATACTAGAGAGACTATAGGAGGTTATATTATAGGACTTTATTATAAAGTTACTAAAGTTAAAAAACCCTATTACTAGATAGAATTATAATATAATCCTAGTAATAGTAAACAAGCTAACTAAATAGGGCTACTTTATAGCATATATAGAAGAAATCTTAGTAGAATCTATAACGTAGTTTATAAGCAAGCTGGCCACCTCAAAACTCACCAAAAATTGGAAAAATCGCACCTTAATATCTCGACAACCACTTAATAATAAATTCTAAGAATTTAGATTTAGACTTTTATATGCACTTTATAGCTTCTATTAAAGTTATACAGTATATAGTATAGTAGTTTTTAAGATATAGTAATTTGGGGGCCAAAATAAGGCCAAAATGCTATATCTCAAAAACTACTGAACCGTTTACTATATCACCTTAATAGAAGCTATAAAGTGCATATAAAAGTCTAAATCTGAATTCTTAGAATTTATTATTAAGTGGTTGTCGAGATATTAAGGTGCGATTTTTCCAATTTTTGGTGAGTTTTGAGGTGGCCAGCTCGCTTGTATGGCCAGCTCGCTTATAAACTACGTTAGCTAGAATCTATATTAAAGAAGTGTTTATAAGATATAAAGCACTAATAAAACTATATTAGATAGAGATTTAAGATTTGTAGTAGTACTTTAGGAGGTATTCTTAGCGGAATAAGGGGTTTAAGCAGTAATATTAACTGCATATTACTTATAGACAGATGGTTAAATAGAAAGACTAAACTAAATATTAAAATAATACTTAAGGCATTACGTTAATTATGTATAAAATAATTGGGTATTATTATTACTAATTACGCAATTTATATATAATATAATACCACAGGAAGGAATAGGTATATTACTATTTAAGGCGAATTACGGATATAAGCTAAGAATATTATTATCGCCATAATAAGTAAAAAAAAAGTAGTATAGCTAAACAAAAAATAGAGACGTTAATAAATTTTTATAATTACCTTAAGGAAATAGCTAAACTAGTATAGACAAGGATAAAAAATTACTATAATGCTAAGAGATCTAAGGGACCAGATCTTAAGGAGGGGGATAAAGTATAGCTACTATGCAAAAAATTTAAGAGTTGACGACTAAGTAAGAAATTAGATTATATTAAACTAGGACTATTTATAATTATAATAAAGATCTTAGAAGTTACGTATAAACTTAACTTACTAAAGAAAATTAAGATCTACCCTATATAGTATATCGCGATACTAGAGCCAGTATATGGGAATATTAAGCTACTGGTTTATAAAGTAGATATATATAAAGGACAAAAAGAAGATAAATAGAAAGTTTTAAAGACTATTAGTTATAAAGATATTAATAATAAAATATAGTATAAGGTTAAGTAGATAGGGTATAATAAGACAACCTAGAAACTACTAAATAACCTAAAAAATGCTATAAGAAAGGTATAGGAGCATTAGAAGAAATTAGGTTAGAAAGTATTAATAAAAAAGGATTACTAAAAAATAAGTTATCTAACGGGGACCTAAGAGAAGCAACTACTATACTACTTAAAGTTATTTCTATCCCTAGCAGACATAAATACTTTCTTATATCTTCTTCTACTTTATAAAGACCCAATTTAGTAAGATAAAGTTACTTTAAGTAAACCTTCTTATAAATCTTCTTAATATAGACTAACTAAGTAAAGGCGTTTATTTAATCCTCTAAGGCTTTTTATTTATAAATAAAGGTAGTAAAATAAATAGAGGTAGCTTCTAATTCCACTATATAAGCATAGCGCAGTTCTTTAAGGGTAGCTAATAATATGGTGGTGTAGATTAAACGTCGCCTACTGTCTTGGCATTTTCTTATATTTATAGAGCCTTCGGCTTTCCTCCCTCTTTATATATTATTACCAACCTACCAGTTACTGGAAATATATTCTTTTCTTTCTTTCTTTCTAACTACTTTCTATTAATTAATTCTGACTAATTATAACCGATTAACTAACCGACTAACTAACCGACTAACTAACCGACTAATAGACAGACAGACTAACTAACAAATAGACAGCATCCTAACTTTTCTATTAGAGAGACACCGTACCCTCCTACATATTATTTAGCATTCCACATAGGGACGATAGCAAGCTCTTTAGATTAAAAGTCTAGTGCTATATACATAGGAGACGCATAGAAATATATTACGACTATAGAAGAATGACCAGCTATAGAAGAACGGCTAGCTGTAGAAGAATAATCAGCTAGATAGATAAGAGGGTAGAATCAGAGAACTAGGTAGTATTAGATAGCGAGGGAAACCAGGTAGACCCTAAATAGAAAGACTGCGGAAAAGAAAGGACAGCTAAACTCTATGTATAAGCTAAAAGAGTGGTAATAAGAGGCAAAATAGTATAAGTAAAAAGGTCTCGGGAGTTGGGTTTAGTATCTATACTTAGAAATTTGGCGTTAAGCAAACCAGCAAGCCTATTAGACGCGGTTAGAGTTACCTAATATCTCGCTACCTGCCCACACAAGCATAGCCAGAATATTATTAAAGATGTAGAGACAATAAGCTAAGGGCTAATTAGTTAGATAGAAATAAGATCTAAGGCATTTAGCGGCAAAGGAAGTTAGCGCTGCCCTTTAGGAACTAAAGAGATAATACTAAGCAAGGTCGCAAGCACATAAAATTAGATCTGTCCTTAAAAGCTTCCTATTCTAGCTTAGCTTTATCTTCTTTTAAGTAATCTAGATTATATTAGCAACGGCTTAAGAGACACTCTATAAAGAAGTACTGTGTAGAATAATAGCAGGCTACAATAGAAGAACGTATTAAGACTTAGTGGTAGTGCTTTCCTAGAGAGACACCCCTTTAGGCGTTAAGAAGCAGGCACCCTCTGTTAGAAACAAGGCTATATAAGTAAACTAGCCGTGGTACGTACCTATTAGGGTCCCGCTAAGGCAGTTACCTAGGACACCTTTACCTTAGGGAGCTATATAAGCAGACCAGCCATAGCATATACCTATTTAGGCAGCAAGGGAAATACACCATATATGCGTTCTAATAGTAGCAATACCAGATCCTTTTAGGCAAGGGGTTTTACGGTTTAACGGAAAGAGTATCTTAAGGTTTATTAAAGACTACAAGGGTATATGTTAAAGGTATTGCGTAGGCAAAGAACGTAGGCTTATGTGTTTTCCTAACTATTGTAAAGGCTTATACGCGGAAGCTATCTAGGTAATACCAGAGTTTTGATAAAGAGACTAGAAGGAGCTGACGGTTTAATTACGGACTAAGTATTAGGCAGATGACTACTACCGACGTATAGAATTAAGGGACTTTATAGAAGCTTTTGTTTAAAATCTGCGGAATAGCTAGGTAAATTACGCCACTATATACAGGACTTTACTACTATCTTAGCTAAAGCGGTAGCTGTAGGAAACCTTACTAAGTAAGAGAAGGGGTAGTAGTTTATGCAAGGGCTCCTTATTAAATACCGTAGGTATATAATAGAAAAGACAGGAGCTGTAGCAGACAAGCCTAGTACCCTTATATTTGAAAGACTGAAGGAGGCTGTAAAGTCGAGAATAATAGCTATAGAGAATGTTAAGTAAATAGCTATTCTTCTAGAAGAAGATGTCCTAAATATCTAGCTTATATAAGAGCTATGGTAGTAAAGGAATGAGCTTAACCGCTAAAGGGAAGGAAGATTTCTAGACCTAGTTAGACTAGGTGTAATAGAGGAACCCTAATACAGTAGCAGTCACCTACTATGGATTAGGCTATAGTTTGAAGCCTAGCATAAGGATATAGCCTAGTATTAAGATATAAAGACTGGCAGAATAGCATCTAAGCTTCTTTTGTCCTATAAGGCTGTTAATCTTTATAAAACTCTTAACCTCCGTAAGGCTCTTAATATCTATAGGATTTTTAATATCCGTAAAGTCCCCAATATCCACAAGATTCTACTGCCTTTAGATGGCCGCAATAGGATATATAGGGTTAGTAAGGTACGCAAAGATAAGGCCAGTAAACCTGTTTTAGATGCGGAGGAAGTTACTATTTTACTAAGTATGAGTGTTAAGGCTTAAAGAATCTTATTTAGTAAGGATTTATATATCTATCTAATTAAGGAAGACTAGTAGCTGGGATATATAATTGACCTAGACCTGTACTTCCGTGGCTCGGCAATAAAGGACGGCTAATAGGTATTAAGGACTAGCTCCGTATATATTAAGGAATAGACCTAAATAAACTAAGGAAAGAATAGACAAAGTAATAGGCCCCCCCCTATAGGACGAACGGATTTTACTGCTTTTTATAATAGAGTAGTGCTAAAGAATAGTAACGAGAAACGCATAAACTGGGAGGACTACTATTAAGTACGGCCTATGGACTTAGTAGTAATACCTAGCTAGCAATATCCGTAGACTCGCCTAACTTTTAGAGATAGCTATATAACTAGGACAATTGTTAAGCCATAGGCTCTGCCGCAGGAGAATATATAACTAAGAGATTACAGCCAGATTGGGTTATAGCCTGTGGATAAGACGGTAGAGGCTAGAAAGAAGAATAAGTTCTCTAATTTTTAGAGACGGTCTTAGAGACGGACGCTTAACTAGGTTAGCTATTAACTGCAGGCTCCGCAGCAGGCTTTATAGTAGGCTCCGCTATAGGTATAAGATGTTTAACTAGGGGATAGTTAAGTTCTAAGGTGGGGGAGGAGACGCAGGTAATAGTATAAAAGATTTCTATTTTTTTTGCTTAATTATAGTATTTCCTAAAGCTCCTTTTCTTATTTACTTTCTTAATTATAAGGCGTTAAGACGCGTTAATCTACTGTAAAGATGTTAGTTTAGCTTACCGCCTATTAATAAGCTAATAGCGATTTTCTATTCTGGGGACAGAAAATCCTAATTAGTCTATTTAGCAATAGAGCTAGCAGAACTCTATACCGCCCCTAGAATTTAATAATGTACCAGCTGCATAATAAGAATAGTTTTAGGAGCCTTAATTAATTGCACGGATATAGAGCTAATTATATAATATAGAGCCAGATGTAGAGCTGTATATAGAACCTTAACTAAACGACTATATGGAAGCCTTAATCGAACAACTGCATAAAAGCTATAGTTAGTTAAAAAAAATCAAATCAAGCCAGAGCCTTGATATTAGCACATCACGTTACTAAATTAAGTTAGTTAAATATTGTTAAATTAGAGCTTTTAACTGGGCTGACCTTGTTCCTTAATTAAACGACAGCTAATTATAGCATAACTATTACTACCATCCGAATTTAGTACTGCGCTAGCTGCACGGCAAGAATGGACACTGCAGTAAGGAAGGGACCTATGCAAGGGCAGTAGCATAATATTTAGAAAATAAGTACTATAGAAATAGTAAAGCAGTATATAAAGAGGTACTGCAAGAGATTGTACACAAGGTACAGCTAACTATATTAAGCCTAAGCTATTTTTATACAACTAAAGATAGAACCAAGCTATATCTGATTATGCTAGTAAAGGACCTTAGTAAGGATTATAAGGGAATGGGAATTGGACGTATAGGAACTAGCGCTTTTCCTTAGAGGTTGTCTTTATAAAGGACTGTATTATAAATATAAGGGCAAGAAATATGTAATAGAGGTAGTTATAACAGCTAAGAAGCTGCTACTGGATAATATTAAAGATATTAAGGACAACTTAGGCGAAGTGTAGAACTAGTAGGATAATAATAAAGAGACTAAAAGCAGAAGGTAATCCTAAGAAGGCTCTTAAGCTGGAAGAAGATTAAGGATATGTAAGTGTACTACCAGCAGTAAGGGTAAAGAAGCAGCCGTAAAATACGTTCTAGAAAAGCACTAGGCTTGTAACGGTGCTAGGGCGCGTTACCTGCCAAATCCTGCCATATTCTACTACCTGTTATATTGTCGTATACTGCCTAGTACTATTTCTTACTGTTTCTTACTATTAGCTCACCTACTATCGGCTCGTCTACTGCTAGCGCCTTGGCAACCCCTTATATCTTATTAGCCTCCAACAGTCTCCTTCTCCTTCTTCTCCTTAGCTTAGTATTCTTATATAGTAGCAATCTACAAGCTTTGGTTCGGAAGTATTTATATAAGCCCGTTATATTATACTAAGCTCTCCCTATATTGCCTGGGAAGGCCTTAATAATATCCCACCCTAAAAGAAGACCTTTGTCTGCAATAACGCGTTAACGCGTTATACTTAGACAGCAAAAAAAACTTACACTACTATGCCTAAGAAGGCCCTAACAATATCCTACTTTATAGGCTAGACTGTACTTAACCTATACCCCCAAAAGAACCCCAGAATTAAAACCAAGTTATACAATTCCAATAAACCTTAGGAAGCTAATAATGGCACCTAAAGCGAGCTTATCTAAAAGACCTGCCTCTACCTAAAAGGAACATAAGATCCAGTTAGGATTAGAAATTAAAGACAATAATAACATTACAAATATACACGGGCAGATTTATACCCTTGCAGCTAATTAGAAGGTCAATTATCTTTAAGCCTAAAGTACACAAGAGACTCTAAAGGAGATCCTAGAAAGCCTTACTACCTTATAAAACAGCCTAGCCTCCCCTTTACAAAGCCTTAGTTAACCCATTTACTTAACTAAATGTAATATACTAGAGAGTACGGACATAATAATAAAACAATTAAAGTCCGTTAAGCTCCCTAACCCCCTACTATTATTAGACGGTATAGACCCAACTTTTAAGAACTAGAGAATCTAGGTATAAGAAAAGCTTTATATTAACCATAACCATTTTCCCTCTAAAGAAGCTAAAATGCTCTACCTCTTTAGTTAAAATATTGGGGATACCTAGCAACACCTTTAGGCTAAGTTTAAGGACAAGTTACCTATTTAGTTTATATCTACCAATAAGATAATACAGCATCTAACTGCTATTTATATTAGCCTAAATAAAGTATAGGATGCCTATTATAACTATAATCGCCTAATAATAAAACTAAACTAATCCTTTACTAAGTTCTAGACTTAGTTCCTACACCTAGCAGGCAAAGGCTAGGTTCTCCCTAAGAACTACTGTTTAGACCTATACAACAAGCTAACGGTCTAACTATAAAAAAAGATCGCGGTAGCCTTAGACGACCTACTAACCGACTAAAAACTTATAGCCTAATGTTCGTCACTAGATTTAGAACTAAAATAAATTAATACTTATTCTAATTAACTAAAGAAGTCCTATAGCAACCGGAACCTATCCGCTATATTAATAGGAGCTAGCGTTGGAAGATAAACTACAACCACCCTTCCACTAAAAGCAGTTATAACTACCCACCCGCGAGCCTTGTCTAAATCGCTATATACTATACCTTTAGCTAATGCTTATTACAACACCCCAATTAACCCTACTATAGTCACGTGCTTTAATTATAGAAAGGATAGTTACTTTACTACGTCCTACTTAGAGCAAAAGGATATAGGTAATATTAAGGAGATAGAAGAAGAAGAAATGTCCAACAAGTTAGAAAAAGAAGAACCCTAGGAAAAGACTCCCCCCTACGGTATCTTATTAATCTTAAAGAAATTAATCTAAGTTAGCTAATAGGTGGAAAACACTTTACGGTTCTATATATAGTATCTTAAAATAGATATAGAGTTAATATAACTGCCCTTATTAATACTAGAGTAAATAGCTTTGCCTTTATAAACACTACTTATATAAATAACGTTGCTAAGTTCTTAAATATAAACGCTACCTAACTAGAGAAGCCTGTTTAAGTAAAAGGCTATAACGACTAAGCCGGTAAGCCAGTTATCTATATCTTAAAGCTACATATCGCTATTAACGGACGACGCCAGTTAAGTATCCCCTTCTATATCCTAGACCTAAGGTCCTATAACATAATCCTTAGCTAAAAATAGATATCCTACTTTAATATTTGGCTGAACGTTTAATAAAGACAGTTTATCTAGCCGGAGAATAGACTAAAGTTACCCTCCTTTATTAGAGAAATCTATATTAACCATAAGATATTAGCCGCAAAGGTCAACCCTATCTACTAGTAGGATGTTAGGGACCGTAACCTAGCCTTTACTTAAGAAGACGCCCGCTACAAGGCCGGTAAAAACTCTATACTAATAAAAATACTCCCCTAAAGAACTGCAGTTAAAGAGAACTCTACTTATAAAAGTAGAACGGATAGTAATATAGATAACTTCTAAATTACGGAGATCTAGCTAATAGGGAAGATGACATACTAATAGGACGTAGAGGATAAACTTTAGAAGATATAATAAGAGCTAAAACGAGTAAAGACCACGCTAATAGGCCAAAGGCCGCCTAGGCCATAGACACCCCTACTATTACATAACCCCCCTATAGTAGACATCGCGGTAATTAGTGCTATAAGTTTCTACTTTAATATGTATTAGAAAGACAATAAAGTCTTTATAACTAGCTTATATAAAATTAACCAAATTATTAATAAGAAGGAAGAAGGGCTAGTAGAGGAAACTAATAAGAAGCTAGTTAAACGCCTCCTCCTTATATACCTCTTAGACTATAAAGACGCGTTCTTAAAAGCAGCCTTAGATATACTGCCCCCCTACTAAACCTATAACTATAAGATTTAACTAAAGGCCAATAACTCTCTAGGCTACAGCCCCCTTTACTAGTAAACTATAGAGGAACTAAAAGCAACCAAGTAGTACTTAATTAATAACCTCTATAAGGGGTTTATTAAACTAAGTTAGGCCCCTTTTACTTCCCCTATTTTATTTATAAGGAAACCTAATAAGGGCCTTTATTTCTGCATCGACTATTAAAATCCAAATACTATTACTTAGAAAGATTACTACTCCCTCCCCCTAATTAACAAGACCCTTATACATCTAAGCCAAGTAAAAATCTTTACTAAGCTTAATATCCGCCAAGCTTTCTACTAAATTAGGATAGACCCTATATTAGAGGATCTAATAACATTCTATACTCGCTACGGTTCTTATAAGTATAAAGTTCTTCCTTTTAGACTAATAAATAGGCCAGCTACATACCAACGGTATATAAATAATATTCTTTTTAACTACCTTAATAAATTCTATACAGCATACCTAGACAACATTCTTATATACTTAAACAATAAACTTAAGCACCAAGTTTATATTAAAAAGGTCCTAGAGAGACTGTAGAATATAGGCCTATAAATTAATATTAAGAAATATATATTTAGAGTAAAATAAACAAAGTACTTTAGGTTTATTATTAGCACGGAAGAAATTAAAGTTAACCCTAAAAAGGTTAAGGCAATACGTAACTGGAAACCCCCTTATACTATAAAAGGCATTTAGTCCTTTCTAGGCTTCTATACCTTCTACCGCTAGTTTATCTATAACTATAAGGTTATAGCTAAGCCTTTTATATAACTAATAAAGAACAATACACCTTTTATTTTTAATAATAATTATATAAAAGCTTTTAAGGAATTAAAAGACCAACTTACCTCCTCCCTAATTCTCTATTACTATAACCCAGACCTTAAATCAATACTAGAAACGGACGCCTCCAATAGAGTAGTAGTGGGAGTACTCTCACAGTTATACCTAGATGGCGAGTAGTACCCTATTATATTTTTCTTAAAGATAATAGCCCAAGCTAAGTGTAACTATAAGGTACATAATAAGGAAATGCTGGCTATTATATAATTATTATCCCAGTAGCGCGTAGAGCTTAAAAGCACAGACTCCTAGGTTAAAATCTATACTAATTATAAAGCCCTTAAGTATTTTATAACAGCAAAGCAGCTTACCAGTTAATAGGCCAGGTAGGCTAAAATACTCTCCTAATTCTTCTTTATAATTATATACCGCCCTAGTAGGCAAAATTTTAAAGCTAATACCCTTACCCAGAGAGAATAGGACGTGGGACCATAGGATAAGCTAAAAGCTTAGCACTAGATATATACCCTTCTCCGCCCCAAATAGCTTAACCTATATATCCTTAAGGAACTAAGCCCTAAACAAAACAAGCTGGCGCCTATAGAAGGAGAGATCCTAGATAAACCAATAGGACTAATTAACCGCATCTTAATTGCAAACCGCATAGCCAAATCCCTAAAAGCTCTCCGCGATTAAGCTATAAAAGGCAACCCTAATTTAGAAGTAAAAGACGGACTGCTCTTATACTAAGAACGGCTTATAGTTCTAGATATTAACAACCTATAAATAGAGCTAATCCATAAAGCCTACTGTTAAGTCTCTACAGAGTACCCTAGTTAAGATAAGACCCACTAACTACTAGCGCCTTACTACTACTAGTAAGGACTCCTATCTAATATAGAATCATTTATTAGGAATTATTATGCTTATAGACAGGTAAATACCCCCAGGGATTAAACCCCTAAATAGTTACAACTACTACCAGTTCCTAAACGCCCTTGGCAGCATATTATAATAGACTTTAAATTCTTTCTAAAGGATAAGTATGGCTATAATATGGCCTTTATAGTAGTTAACCAACTAAGTAAGCAAGCCATTTCCCTCCCCTACTTTAAGACTATAACTATAGAGGACATAGCCTATATATATATTAACAATATTTACCAAATCTATAGCGCTCCTAAGTTAATTATCTCTAACTATAGACCCTAATTTATATTAGACTTCTAGGACAAATTCTGCCATATCCTTAGGATTAAGATTAAGCTCTCTACTATATTACACCCTTAGACCAATAGCTAAACCAAGATTATAAACTAATACCTTAACCAGCAACTTTGCCCCTTTATTAATTACTACTAGGATAACTGGTCGGAACTACTGCCTATAATAGACTACGCACAGCTTACACTCCCTTATAATAGTATAGGAATATTGCTATTTAAATTACTTTATGGATATAAGCCACGAATATCCTTTAATTAGGATAGACCTATAAGACCTATAACGGCCCACAAACGCCTCAGCTATAAAGAGGCCCAGATATTCGCTAAGAGAATGCACAGAGCCTAGGAGACTGCCCAAGTAATTATAAAAAAGGCACAAGAGAAGAAAGAGTCCAACGTGAACCAATATTATCGTAAGGTAGACTTTTACATAGGAGATAAGGTATAGGTGTTAATAAAGAACTAGAAGACCCAGAGGCTAAGCCGCAAGCTAGACCACCAAATAGCTGGCCCCTATAAGATCCCTAAGAAGGTAGGGCACTCTTTTAAGGTTAAGCTACCAGAGTTAATAAAAATCCACCCTATCTTCTTTTTAGACCAACTGTGGAAGGCCGCAGACGACCTATTACCTAGATAGTACAACAACCCCCTACCACCAATCTAGATTATAGAGGACAAAAAATAAGAAGTTAAAGAGATCCTAGCAGTTAAGAAGGACCGCGGTACCTTAAAATACCATATAAGCTGGGTAGGCCATAACGAAGATCTAGAATAGTACCCTGCATCTAATTTTAAGTACTCTCCCTATAAGTTACAAGATTTCCACCTAGTCTACTTAGACCTCCCTAGACCACCACGTAAGTTAAACAGCTAGATTAAATGCTGGGAAGAGGGGTTAGATAACTATAATAATCTAAATAACAATAAAGAACTTAGATAAAGCCTAAGGGCAGGCTTTTTTGGGAAGGGGGGGGTGATATAATAGTGCTAGGGCGCGTCACCTGCCAAATCCTACCATATTCTGCCACCTGTTATATTGTCGCATACTACCTGGTACTATTTCTTACTGTTTCTTACTATTAGCCCGCCTACTATTGGCTCGTCTACTGCTAGCGCCTTGGCGACCCCTTGTATCTTATTAGCCTCTAACAGTCTCCTTCTCCTTCTTCTCCTTAGCTTAGTATTCTTGTATAGTAGCAATCTACAAGCTTTGGTTTAGAAGCATTTATACAAGCCCATTACAAGGCTCATAGAAATAGTCTTCTGGAAGCTACCGTTTATACTTATAAGGCAGGAAGTCTTAAGATAGGTCTCTGGATTGGACATCTAGTAAATACTAAGGGCCTTAATTAACTGTATAGATACGAAGCTTTGACCAAACGACTGTATAGCTAGAGTCTTAATTAACTGTCTATAGATATAGAGCCTATGGATATAGAGCTTTAATAGAATGTTAACAGATTTAAAACTTTAATTAAGTATATAATAATGCAGAGTCTTAATTATATATATAGTAGAAGACACCTTAAGTTAAGTTAGAGCCTTAGTTAAGTCTTAATTAATTAGACGCCGCCTCTATAGTTAAGTTAGATTAAATAGGGCCTTCCGCTAGGCCGACCTAATACCCTACTTAAATATTAGTTAATTATACGTTGTTATAGTTAAATTAAATTAGTCACCGTTACTGTTAGATATCTTTAATTAGCAGTTAAAGATTATATAATGGTAGATAGATAGATACTAGGCCTAACTAGGAAATTAGTATATAGTTAATAGAATGTTAGAAATACGGTTAATTAATATCCTAGAGCCTTTATAAGAGCCTCTTCCCTTAACTACCCCCCCCTTATTAATTAATTACTACCTATTTTAATACTTACGGAAGTTAACTAGAATAATCTTTCCTATAGATATGGATACGGAGCTTTACATAGAGTCTTACATAAAGTCTATAGATATGGAGCATATAGGTGCAAAGCCTTAATTAGATAACAGTACGGCAGCTTAACTAGACGCCTATATATACAAAGCCTTAATTGAACGGCAGATGCGAAGCCTTAACTAATCGTACGTCTATACGGAAGTTTTAATTAATTGTCTATAGATATAAAGCTATAATTATATATGCAGTAGAAGATACCTTAAGTTAAGCTAGGGCCTTATTAAATCTTAATTAGTTAAACGCCGTCCTTATATTTAGATTAGAATTAGAGCCTTTAACCAGACTAACTTTCTGCCTTAATTAAACGACCGAATGATTAGTTGTAACATATTATCGCTGACCAGTTAGATAGTCTTTATCAGGTAGTTAAGGCAGACACGTAGATACGCATATAGACATGCACGCAGACATGGATATAGAATATGCAATGTAGAGCTACTAATGCACATCCAGATGCACAGCTAGATGTAGAGTTCTAATATTAAACAACTAACTAAACAATTAAACTAAGCTAGAGCCTCTGCTACCTTGATTAACTGCCCTACTGCCACCGTTGCTACTATCACTGTTCCGTCCAGCTATTTTATCCTTACTGTCTTAACTAACTGCTGTCTCTACTGTTCCAGATCTATACTGCTGCTAGGTCTATTTACTGCTAGATCTGCTAGATCTGCTATGCTATTTAGCTCTTCTAACTAACCTGTTCTAGACCTAATACTGCTTTAACTGTTCTACTGTTGCTCTCCTAACCGCCGCCGCCGTTCCAACTAGCCGCCTTTAACCAACTGCTGCTAACCGTCCTGTCGCTAATGCTGCTACTACTGCTATTCTAACTGCTGTTTCTGCTAACCGTTCTATTCTACTGTTCCAATTATTCTGCTGCGGCTATATTAATTAACTGCCACTAACTAACTGCCACTAACCGTCTGCCGCTATTGAGATTTCTGCTACTGAAAGTTCTGCTACCAGATGTCCTACTGCTTACTTACTGTTACCAAGTTCTTTTACCAACTGTTCTACCACTAACTGTTCTATCTTATTTTACCACGCTAACTGTCTGCTTTTATTACTGTTTCTATTACCGCTACTATTACTGCTGTTACTGCTGTTACTGCTATTACTGCTGCCGTTATTATTTCTGTTTTACTACTATCCTAGTTGCTACTAATAGGAAGATTGGATTTTAGCTATAGATAACGGAGGGACACCATAGAATAGTTCTATAAGAAGGGCTAAGGATAAGGCTACCTATGTTCTTTTAGGGATATACTTTCCTTTATTCTATTCTACTTTTACTATACTTTTATTTTGCTATTTCTTCTATAGTATAGAACGTTAGGGGACAACGTTCTTGGTGGGGGAGGTATATAGTAGTGTAGATTAAACATCGTCTATATTTATAGAGCCTTCGGCTTTCCTCCCTCCTTATATATTATCACCAACCTACCAGTTACCGGAAATACATTCTTTTTTTCTTTCTTCCTAACTGCTTTCTACTAACTAATTCTAACTAATTATAACTGACCGACCAATTAACTGATAGACAGATAGACTGACTAACAGACAGACAGCACCCTGACTTTTCTATTAGAGAGACATCGTACCCTCTCACAATAATTTACTATTAAGCTTTTTAGCAGCGGATTAGATCTAAAACCCTATAATAAATTTAATATGGCACTAAACGCCTATAAAGAATAATAAAACGCGTATACTTAGCGCTAGAGATAGATTAAACATCGTAGGACGACCGTATATTTTATTTTGTATACTTAGTATAAGAAGAAGGTTAGCAACCGGACAGAGCCGCGATCGCGATATATACTAACTTCTTTTCTATATAGTAAGAATAGGACGGCATAATTTTATCTAGTAAAAGAATTATTAAAATTACACGTGTATAATAATTAGACGTAAAGGATCTATAGGAGGTATTAGGAATAATAAAGGTCACTAAATTAAAAATAAAAATACTATACCTCTAATAGATGACTTAGAGATATAAGATATCTTTAAGGACAAAGATAAAGAGAAGGGGGATAGTATTATGGACCTTATATTAGCAGTAGTACGGCTATTAAAAAGAGATATAAATAAACTAATAGTGGAAGCACGGGAGGCGCTAAAACTAGTTAAACTATAGAATAAGGGGTAACTGAGTTATATAATAGATTATATTACTAGTTTAGGATGTGTAATCTATAGGATCCATAAGGAACATCGCCTACTAAACGTACCTTATATACCTTATGTACTTAGTATTTCTTAGGTGCAGTATTATATATTTAAAGGACTATAGTCCCTACCCAGATAGTTCCTTTCTCTATAGTAAATCTTAAAATATAATTAGAGTTAATCTATTAGGCAACCACTCCACTAGTTATTATTATATTATTAACTTCTTATTTACTTATTATAAGGGGACTTTATAAATAGGGGGCTATAAGGACACGATTGTGGAATAGGATAATTGGTAAGAGAGACAAATTCTTAAGGAGGTAAGGCCTCTAGTACGTAACCGGCGACCAACTAAGGGGCGTTTAGAGGTTGTCCTAAGGGCAACCCGAGGTGACCGCAATAATATCCCTTATATTGCCCCCCCCCCCCTTCTTATAGTTAGTCCTAATTACTATTACCTTGCGGTAGGGAGATTATAAGGGCTCGTCCCAGAAGGGGTTTAGAGAGATATTAAAGAGATATTGATATGCCGCTGTATATTATCTATCTATCTAACCCCTACTTTAAACTCCTAAAAAACCCTAATAAAGAAAAAATATAACTAGAGAAAAGACGTAAGGATTACTAGAAGACCTATTAGAAGCCTACTAGAAGCATACTAGTAACTACCTAAGCTAATATAGGGATTTTTATACAACTCTATTTCTAAGCCTTTATACCAGTCTGTAATTAATTACAAATATTATAGGTAATTTAGTGTTCTAATATAGTTCTATAGAACCTTTTGGTATGGGATTTAATATATAAAGCCTTGGCTTGCCGTCGTCTTTAACTATTAAGATATAGTCTATAATCTTTTCTTATAATCCCCTGTATTACTAACACATTACTTTTATATTTGCCCTTAGGCCATTAAATACAGTTAAGGTATTAATTAGTTAGTTAAAGAGACTTATCTATTAAGATTTAGCACACCTGCTTTTAAATCTAGTGGTCCTATACTATATTTTTAGCGTAGCTCTACTACTTAGCAAATAGGAGGGACACTTTATAATAGCGCCTTTAGCTATTATACGGTTGTTAAAAACGTCTATAACGTTATTCTTTTAATATTATAGTATTATTTAGGTATAATTTAACCTATACGCGTCTTTAATTAACGTCTTAATTGCCTTCCCTGGCTATATAATTAGTTTTTCTTATAAGGAAGTAATGGCTAAATAGTATATACGCGTATTTCCTTTTTTAAATTGCGCTATTATAACGGGATTATATTGGCAAGGTTACGGCTATTTACTAGAAGGGCATTAGAAGGCAAAGTATAGAGACACCTTACTTATTAAGCTGCTCCTTTTTCTTAATACTTTACTTCCTATTATTAACCTTCGTCCAATTTTGGACGTATCTTTAATATATTATTAAAATTTTCTTCTTTTCCATTCTTAATTTAATATACCTCTTTATTCTTCTACTAACTGCTCTTTTAAGCCAATTCCTTAGCGTATTTTAGCCCTACCGCTATATATAGAACCCCAACCTCCACTAACCCGCAACTAGTACTAGTTCTACCTAAATAACTTTGCCTATACGTCCTTAAAAGACTAGAAGTCTAATAAGAAGATTCTGGATGCTTATAATAAGACTTACTATATAAGGTCCAATACCTTTAGTCCTTATAATTAATGTTATGGACGCTTTAAGTACGATGTTACGACTACTTGGAGAGGAGTCGTAGGAAGCTAGTTGGTTGATATAGGCACGGTCTAGGATGGATCTGGTGGAACTATGTGACGAGGAATGGTAACTGAGGTCACGTGGTGTTGAACGCGTTGACTGCGTTAAATAAGAGGGATGTTACGTTTAACACAGATAACACGTACCTTACGTACAAGAGAGGATTTCTTAGGCGTACGGTTGTATATTTAAAGGACCTTAGTCCCTACCGTAGATAGTTCTCTTCTTGTAGTGAATCTTAGAATACAATTGGAGTTAATCTGTTAGGCAACCACTCCACCAGTTATTATTATGTTGTTGTTTTGTTTTTACCTATATACCCAGCCTAATAATAGAACCTACTGTAGTTCCTGCTACAAGGTTCCGTTATATATTTACTACCAAGGTTACGGTATTAAACAAGATTGAATAACATGCCACTAAGAGCAGCACTAGTTATAACGGTGTTAACGGTAGCCACAACCTCAGGACTAGGAGATACTAGTATAGATAATAGGGATTCTCAAGTGGTTATACAAGGTTAGTTATAGGAAATAGTTAATCACTTATAAGATAATAATAGGATACTTAAAGAACGCATTAATGGAATTGGAGCAGTAAAGATTAAGTTACCTTTAATTAAATAATTCTTAGGGGAGAAGTTGAAGCTTAAGGGATTTCTTACATAAATGTACTTTAAGGTAGTACAGGAAGGAGCAAAGTTAGTAATATTATTAGATTAAGTAGCCTATGTAGGATTATTCCTAATGGGGAGGGCACTTAAGTGGTTTAAGCTATATCTTACGGAAATATAGGCTAATAGCATGATAACTACTAACTAAGATGTATGGTATATATTTGCTAGTTGGAACGGGTTTGCGGAACAACTAATATAGATATTTAAAGACCTAGAAGCTATAACCACAGTAGAATAAAAGCTTTAGAACTTAGTACAATACACTTTAGTAATTAAGTATATAATATAGTTTTAAACACTAGCTATATAGGTTAAGTGAAATGATAGGGCGCTTATAGCATAGTATAAATAGGGACTTAAGGCTATAGTCTAGGATATAATTATCCTAATGGAAGATGCGGATACTCTAAGAGAGTTAATAGATTAGTTAATAAAGATCAATAATAGAATCTATTAAAGGGAATAAGCTAAGAGAGGGCAAGACAGAGTTCTATAGTTATATAAGGCGCAGAGTATGCAATAATAGACATAGAGTTAAAAACTATAGAATAGTGTAGAGCTAATGGACCTAAGTAGTATTAAAAAAACCTAAAAGTGGGAAAAGAAACTATAGAAACCTAGAGGTTAAGGATTAAGTAATTAAAGGACCTAGGAGTAGAGGCTAAACTAGGGATCTTAGTAATAGAAGATATTTAGGCAGACTCCATAGCAAGAAAGATGGTTTAAAAATAGAGCTTATATAAATTGTGGAAAATAGGGTTATTTTGCTAGAGACTATAGAGGAGGTTAGAGTAACTATGTAGTAAAGGGAACTAGGCTAGTAGACGGCATATATATATAGAGGGATAATAGTGCACTATAAGGAATTAAAGAGTGTTCAATTAACAGTTTTGTGTATTATTATAACAACGCATACCGAATTTATAAGGACGCTAAGTATGGCGTAAGCTATTAGCTATAGGAGCTATTATTATCTAAGTTTAAAGGAACCAATAAACCAGCTTATAGATCGGACATTAAAGACAATGAATTTAACAAAGGTAAAGCATTTACTAATAATAAGGCAATAAAGGCAGCTTACTGGGAGTATGCAGACCTTAGAGAAGTTGAAATAGAAGTAGAGACTAAGACTATTACAAAACAGGGTTTAGTAACGGGTATTATGACACCGTTAAATACAATTTCTATCGCTTTATAAGACGATAGGAGCAATGTTTAGAAGAAACTAAGTAAGTAGATAACTGCTAGTACTAGCTTATTACTTAATAAAGGCAAAAGGCCACAGGCTTAAGATTCTTAAGAAGAGATAAGAGAAGCTTAAGATTCTTAAAGTGAGATAAAATACACCTAAGGACCCATAACGGACGAAAACTAATAGAAAAGGGTAGCAACTTAGTTTAGTGACAAACGAATAAGTATAGGACGCAAGTTCAAGAACTATAAGTTTAGAGAATAAGTAAGAACATTAGTAATCCTAGGTAAACATAGTGTTTAGCTTAAAGATTAAACAGTTAATACTAGGATTAAAAAGTAAGATAACTATAAAGATTTAGTTACAAGATGCAGAAAACAAGAAATTATAGATAAGTTTAGAATAAGAATTATTATATAGTAAGAGCAAAAGCTAGACAAGAGGTTAGCTATACTAAGTTATATAAGGGATAGAGCACCTATATAAAGAGTTACTAATAGGCCAAGTATAGGGACACCTAGGGTAAAGTGGTTAGATAAACTGGAATAAGAAGAGGATCTAGATATTCTAACTAGGTTTAAAGAAAGACATACTAAAGGATGTTATAATATAGTAATAACAAGGTACTTTCTAATAGATAAACCATATATACTAAACTAGTTATACAGAAAGTAGTATAGGCAACGACACAATAACAAATGGGTAGATTTTTATATATAGCTAGACGAAAAAGTTGTCTAAGACTAACCTATTACAGAAAAACGCATGAGTTATATTAAAGGAGTATTAATTATAATGTTAAGGAACCTAGAAGAAGGATCTAGGGACTAGAGAAGTAAGTAATAAATCTTAGTACCCACAGCGGAAATACTAGTGGTTAGGTTAACTAGGTATAGGTTTAAACTTAAGAATAAAGATAAACTAAGAGTTAACCTAAAATATGCAGCGCATTATACACTATTGTGGATAGCTTGTGTAGATGACATATGTAATATATATAGAGCACCAAAAGATAAGAACCGGAAGTACCTAGTAAGGATATATTAGGCACTAAAAGAAAAGCGGTTTAGGAATGCTAAGTATATATATAGTTGGCATCTAGTAGAAGTACAAGGTTAAGAAGACTTAATGCTTTAACTAGGAAGATTCCTTACGGAAGAATACCTAGATAGATAACAGTGGTGGGAGTGCCTAGAGAACACTTGTCTATAGTATATAGAGGAAAAGAAACGAACTAAGTATTAGCCTAAGTTAGACTAAGTATAGGTAGGATTAAGCAGCTAATAGTTAGGGAAAGGGGAGGCGTATAGGACTAGAGGGAACCAGTATTAGAGCCTTAGACTCTTAAGGGAATTTAAAGTTAACACCTAAATTTAAAAGCTAAGTGGCAAGATCAGTAGTTTAAAGCGTTAGTAGATAGTAGAGTAACTAGGAACCATATATCACTAAAGGCAGTAGAAAGGATAGGGTTACTATATAGATAGAAGGAATACCTATATCCACTTATAACAATTTTAGGAGATTAGATAGCCTACAGAGGAGGTATTATTAATCTTAAAATAGGACCTATTTAGATAACTATTAAAGGGAGACCAGTTAGAATGTCTTTTAATATCCTACCATTAGGATAGGACAAGGTGATACTAGAAATGCCTTAGTTATAGAAGTACAATCTAAAAATTAATTAGGTTATAGGTTAGGTTAATATTAAGAATATATAATAGCATAAAGTGCGACAGTAAACCAAGTTAGTATAGTACTAAGTTGGAGCGATATATAAGGAGACTAAGTAAGGCTTAAGTTATATACCAAAGAGATACCATAAGTATGGTAAAAAGTTATGGTTACTAGAAAGTAAGAAGCTGTTAGAGTATATAGCTTAGGACTATAAGATAGAATTAAAAGAGGGAATAAGTCTAAAGTTTTTTCTAATCTATAAGCTTACTAAAATAGAGTTAGTAGCGCTTAAGGAGTTTATTTAGAAGAACTTATATAAGGGATACATCAGACCATTATAGTCATTAGTAGGATATCCAGTGTTGTTTATCCCAAAGAAAAACGGAAAACTTAGGATGTGTATAGACTATAGACAATTAAACAGCATTACTAGGAAGGATAAATATCCTTTACCCTTAATTAGCAAAATCTAAGACAGGATAGGTAACATAAAGATCTTTATAAAGATAGATCTGAAATAGGCGTACCATCAGATTAGAATTAAGGAAGGCAATAAATAGAAGGCAGCTTTTAGGTTAAAGGAAGGACTATATAAGCCATTAGTTATGCAATTTGGGCTTATAAATACACTAGCAACGTTCTAGAAGCAAATTAATAATATATTAGGGGAACACCTAGATGAATTTGTTATAGTATACCTTAACGATATTATTATCTACTTAGAGAATAAGGAAGAACACGGAGAACACGTTAAATAGGTATTAAAGAGACTATAAGAAGAACAGATGCTAGTAGCAATTAAGAAATGCGAGTTCTTTACTAGGAAAACCAATTTTATTAGATTTATTATTAAACTAGGCCAACTTAGTATAGATCCAAAGAAGATTAAGGCTATAGTAAATTAGTAGAAACTAGAGAATATTACACAGTTAAGATCGTTCCTAGGGTTTTACAATTATTATAGAAGGTTTATAGCGCAATGGTTATAGGACATTAAGCCATTTATATAGTTAACGAAGAAAGAAGAACTATAGGTATAGGGAAAGAAATAATAAGAACTATTTAAAAGAGTTAAAGAGTTATTTACCTAGGAGCTAGTTTTTAAGATCTATCAACTAGGTCTAGAGACGGTTATAAAAATAGATATATTAGACTTTACACTAGGGGCGTGCTTCCTATAGAAATATTAAGATAGATAGCACCTAGTAGCATACTACAGTTAAAAGATGACACTACTAGAGTTAAACTATGACATTTATAATAAGGAGTTATTAGGTATAGTTACAGTACTTAAGAAATAGAGAGCATTCTTATAAGGCACAGAGAAACCATTTATAGTTAAGATAGACTATAAGAACCTTATAGGATTCCTAACAACAAAGGAGCTCAACTAAAGACAGGTTAGATAGGCGGAAATGCTTATAGAATACCATTTCAAAATTTAGTATACTAAGGGTACAGACAATGCACGAGCAGACACTCTAAGTAGAAAAGCTAAACTACAAAGTAATAAAAAGCTATCAGGAGCTTTATTACAAAAGAATTAAGACAGATTAATTAGGTACAATTATCTAAAGATCACAGCGACTAAGGAAAGTTAGATCTATAAATTACTTAAGAGTAATTAGATATAAAAGATCTAAAAAGTATAAGTAAAGAATCTAGACTTAGAGTAATATAAAAACAGAGAAGCAATATATATGCCTAAGTCTATTACAGAAGAGTTTATTAAGGAATTCTATAAGGGAATAATATAAGGACACAACGGAGCTATAGGCTTAGTGTTAAGACTTTAAGAGGAATACATTATTTAAGGAATCTAGGGACTAGCAAGACAAGTTATAAAGGAATATCTAGATTACTAAAGAAATAAACTAACAAGGCATAAGCTGTATAGAGGGCTATAACCTATTAAGACACTAGGAAGACCATAGGAGGTTATATTATAGGACTTTATTATTAAGTTACTAAAGTTAAGAGATCCTATTATAGGATAAGATTATAACGCGATTTTAGTGATAGTAGATAAGCTAATAAAGTGGGGATACTTTATAGCATACACTAAAGAGATAGTAGTAGAGGATGTCGCTAGAATCTATATAAAAGAAGTATTTGCAAGATATAGAGCACTAGATAAGATTATATTAGACAAAGATCCAAGATTTATAGTAGTATTTTAGGAAGTGTTTCTAGTAAAATAGGGAGTTTATATAGTAATATCTACAGCGTATTATCCGCAGACGGATAGACAAATAGAAAGACTAAACTAGACACTAGAGCAGTATCTAAGGCACTATATTAATCACGTATAGAATAATTGGGTATTGTTATTACCAGTTATATAATTTGCATATAATGCAACACTATAAAAAGGAATGGGGACATTACTATTTAAGGCGAATTATAGGTATAAGCTAAGAACATCATTATCGCTATATTAAGCAAAAAAGACGAGTAGCATAGCTAAGTAAAGAATGGAGACATTAATGAATCTTTATATAGACCTTAAAGAAACAGCTAAACTAGTACAAGAATAAATAAAAAGGTACTATAATACTAAGAGATCTAAGAGACCAGATCTTAAGGAGGGGGATAAAGTATAGCTACTATATAAAAATTTCAAGAGTTAATAACCAAGTAAGAAGTTAGACTATATTAAACTAGGACCTTTTAAAATTAAGTAAAGAATTTTATTAGTTACATATAAGTTAAACCTACTAGCTAAAATAAAAATCTACCCTATATAATATGTTGCAATACTAGAGCTAGTATACAGGAATATTAAGCCACTAGTCTATAAGGCAGATATATATAGAGGATAAGAGGAAGACAAATGGCAAGTTTTAAAGATTATTAGTTATAAGGATATAGATAACAAAACGTAGTATAAAGTAAAGTAGATAGGCTATAGTAAGACTACCTAGAAACTATTAAGCAACCTAAAAAACGCTATAGGAAAGGTATAGGAGTATTAGAAGAAAGTAGGTTAGGTAATATTAACAAGAAAGAATTGCTAAAGAATAAGTTACCTAAGGGGGACCTAAGAGGAGCAATTGCTAAGCTATTTGGAGTTGTTTCCCTTATAGAAGGAAAGCTAGTCCTTTTATTACCTAGCTTAGACAAACCCTATTAAACTAGTTTCTACTTCTTAGAATAAACCTTCTTATAAATATATTTAAGACGTTAAAGACAAGTATAAGCTAAACGTTAAGCTTTAAGGACGCGTATAGACTCTTTTAAGGCACGTTAAACCTTAAGTAGCGCGGAGGCCAGCTTACCATTAAGCTTTACAGCGGTAGATTAAACACGAGACCCTATAATAAGTTACTTAGGGAACTTGAAGACTGTTAAGAGTTATAGGATATGTATACTTAGCGTTAGAAACAGAGCGAACATCGTAAAATAATTAAACGTTTGCTTTGGTACACTTAGAGTAAAAGGAGGGTTGTTAAGATAAAGGACTCGCTAACGTAATATAGACTAACCCCTCTTTTGCACACCTTGAGCAAGGAATCACCATTACTTTACTAAGCAATAGTATGGAGGAGACCGTATAAAGGCAACACTTAACCTAGGAAAGAGAAGAAGAAGCTTTAGGCATAATAAGTAAAGATATTAACTAGACTAATTAAACGGACATTATACCTCTAGTGGATAACTTGGAGATGTTAGGAATCTTCAAGGACAAAGATAAAGAGGAGGGAGATGGTGTTACGGATACTTTAAGTATAATATTATGACTACTTAGAGAGGAGTTGTAGAAAGCTAGTTAGTTAATATAGGTATAGTCTAGGATAGATCTGGTGGAACCATATAATAAGGAATAGTAACTAAGGTTACGTGGTGTTAAACGCGTTAACTGCGTTAAATAAGAGGGACGTTACGTTTAATATAGATAACACATACCTTACATACAAGAGAGGATTTCTTAGGCATATGGTTGTGTATTTAAAGGACCTCAGTCCCTACCATAGATAGTTCTCTCCTTGTAGTAAATCTTAGAATACAATTGGAGTTAATTTATTAGGCAACTACTCTACCAGTTGTTATTATGTTGTTATTTTGTTCTTACCTATATACCTAGCCTAATAATAGAACCCACCGTAGTTCCTACTATAAGGTTCCGTTATAATTAATACATACGTACTAAGAGCAGCAGTTATATTAAGGTAAGATTTCCTATCCTTAATAGGTTTTTATTACTAACTTTAAGCTTTAAATAGCCTAGGCCTAAGTAGCGATGATCCTTTAATATCCTTAACTACTATATCGCCTAGGCTCTAGCGCCAATACTAAACATCTAAGTTAAAATTAAGACTATGCTATAGCTATCTATACCGCCTATAATTCTTAGTAAGCTAGCTAGTAACGCCTAATAAGGGAGTAAGGCTAGTATACTAAGGATAGGGTAAAGGATTGGGGTGATAAGAAGAAGGTTATTATCTACTATAAGAAAGAGTTTATGTATACGCGTTAAGTTTTAAAAGAGTATAATATAATACGGTATTAGGTAGGTTACCCTTTAGGTACCTAGTAAATAGGTAACTAATAATTACTATAGTAAGGTCTTAGTGGTTCTGGTTTATACTAGCTAGCTAATATCTCTGTTTATTCTAGGCTTAAGCGTATCTTTATTAACTATAAGCTTACGCCTTAAGAACTTTGTTGGTACTAGTTTGGGCCTAATATTAGTATTAAGCGTTAAAGGATCTTTGCTCTATCTACACCTTATCGGCCTGCCCCTATTTTTATACTTATATATACTTTTACTAAGGGATCAAGATCTTATTCCCATTAGCCATTACTTAGTAGGCTAATAGATATTAATCCTGCGCCTAGAGATAAGGCATAGTGGCTTTTAATTTAGGTATTTGGGATTAATTTTTATATATAGTAGCAATCGGGAAGGCCTTATAAGGTATTAGGGAAGGTATAGGAATACTATTCCTAATATAGACTAATAAATAGGAATGCAATTCCAGCAAAATACCCTATTAATTCTACGCTATATATATAAAAAGGCTAAGGACCTGTCCTGCCTTAGGCTGTAGCTATAATTAATCCTTATAGTTTCCAGAGCCTATTCATTCTATATCCAATTTAACCTATTTCTTACTCTTTAGGGCCTCTTACGGCCTACTACAAGATTTCTTTATAGGTTGTGATAACACTATAGTATTAGAGCGCTTTCTGCAATTTATAGACTGCGGACCTTAGTCCTAATATTCTTTTAAAATATCTTCGCAATAATTAAGGTAATCCTCTAAGCTCGGACCCCCTAAACTTGGTTACCCCACCAAATCGGCCACATCACTTTGGAAGCTATTTACACTCAACTAAATCAAATTAATTATTTGCCCCTATATACTATTTAGTATATTGGCTTCGGGCTTTCCATCTAGCGCATTTTAAGGCTTCGATTTTGGCTCCTTTACCCTTATTCCGGTCTTTTTTTCCGCTTCCTCCTCTATTACTTAGTTAATTAAATCTATATATTTTAATATTATATCTAGATCTACCGTTATCTCTTTATAAAATTTTGGACTTTTAAGGTCTTTAAGTTGCAATTATAAGCTATATATTTAAGCGTCTATATACATAGCCTTTATAATAACTCTCTAAAGTTGTTAACTTCTT
>Ga0307507_10003465_pt1 | contig 30517 bp, 6 predicted proteins | sample 7_EM_MG_FD_207223 | JGI IMG/M metagenome (GOLD analysis project Ga0307507, IMG submission 207223) | Populus trichocarpa ectomycorrhiza microbial communities from riparian zone in the Pacific Northwest, United States - 7_EM | ecosystem: Host-associated > Plants > Roots > Unclassified | place... | reverse complement strand
GAGGGGCGCCTAAGGTTTACTAAACTAATAGAGCCATTCTGCTAGCTATATAAGTTTGTTATAGCTAACGGTTACTCCCCTATAATTCTAGGTACTAAACACATCTAATAGGCTTTATATTTTGTTAGATGCCTTCTTAATAGAGGTGTTTCCGCTTTATGGTATAGTATTCGCCCATCTTTATTATAGAGGGCCATTACTAGGTGTGGTTCTGGCGGTCACGCATAGGTGCGTACCACTGTTATTCAACATGTAACTCCCCTACGATGTATATATCTTAGGGGGATTCTCTAGGTGTTTTTTAAAGTTCTTTTAGTTAGTTTTAGTCTTTTTAGGCTAGGTATAGCAAGAGCTCCTTTTTTAATAAAATCTATATATATAAAGGAGATAAATTTTAAAAATAGTGTAATTATATAGTAAAAAAAGCATTTTAAAATATATTATTTTATAATAAATAAAATTTTTAATAAAAATAAATTTTTTAATAAATATTAATTTTTTTAAAATATATTATTATTATTCATTGCTTAACGTCCGATTTGGATCCCTGTTGGGCCCACACGGACTACTCCTTATATATATATGGGGAGAAAACTCTATTTAAGAAAACCCCGTGATCTATCTCCCCGCCTTTTAGGGCTCGCTTATAAGTCGCCTATAAGTTACCAGTGGTGCTCTACTACCTTACTTTTTGACCTCCTTAGGAACCACTGCTGCCATAACAAACCTATGGACGCGCTAGTATTACACACTGTACTCTACTCCTGTAGAGTTATTAGGGGCCGCCTATTACTCGTCCCTTTGCCTTCTATTGCTATTTTCTTTGCAACCCGGAACTGGTCTAGCATATTTTGGCCAATGAGCCACCGGGTAGCCGCCTTGAGGCCTTTCTGTGTTAAGAGTAGTGTATTATAGTTTTCTGTGCTAGCTGCTGAGAGCATTGCTTCTCGGCCGGTGCGTAAGGGGCATAACAGTATTACGTGTTTTGGTGTCTGTCTTGGCCATTTAAAATATATTAACTTTAAGCTATTATAATAGTATATTTTTTATTTTTTAAAGTATTTATTTAAATATAAAAATTTATTAAACCTTTAAATAATATATATATATAAATAAATAAAATATAACATTAGTTATGTCGGGAATAAGGCAAGCGGTCGTTACGTGTCGTCGCGGCATTAGCGTGGCGAGGAGCCTTAAGCTCTTTACCCTTCCTCGTTCTAATTAAAACAAAAAGGATGCATTATTAAACAACGTTACTGTATCTACTTGAGTAGTACTAGTGATTTACCCTATATTACCAATACTAATTAGTGGTTAAATACACAACTATAGAACAGCAAGGTTTTTAATAGAAGAGATAGTCTTGTATAGGGGTGCCATATGCGCTTATATAGAATGGATCCCGGCAATACTATGCTATTTTAGACTTGCGGAAAACTAGTAATAGAAGTGTCACTAAGTACTAGGAGATACCAAGTTGCGTCTATTACACAGAACAACTACGTTTACGAAGATTTGGTTAAGTACTTTAGGTCAAAAGTGTTACTAAACCTAGGGTCCTAAGTCAACGTCCGAAACGCGTTAACTACATCTCAAATTACCTACCTTTTGACAGCAAACCTACGAGATCCTACAAAACCAAAAACCCTACCTACCTTTGACGTACGACACCCCATCAAACAACCCTTATTTTCCTTTTTTTTCTATTAATAAAACAACAGCCATTATGGCGTTAACCTACCTAAAGCAGTATAAGAAAGACATTAACCCTACAAACGCCAAGCAATAGGACCTGAACGGATTCTTATTACACCATATGGCATACTATATAGACCGCGAATACAACGACACTATACTATAGTATTATATAAAGGAGGACTTTATTGGATGGACAAAGAAAACATAGGCTCTCGCGAAGAAAGATATTATATAAGACTTCCGTAATTTCCTTCGGGAGAATGGAGTATTTGTCCCTATAGATAGGGGTGCTATTAGAGACAATATCTAGGAGCAAGTTATTGACGTAGAAGAAGAGCACAAATAGACTATAAGAGATTGAGTACCAACTATGTAATAAGAAGAAGCTTAACTTACAATAGAATCTAAATAATACACCAATAGAGACGCGTCCTAATTCCATTACTCTAGGTATAAGTTCTTACGTTCCATATCTATCGCGTCCACTAATTTAACCCATAACTTTAACTACTGCCCCTTAAGAGCAAGCGCAAGATCCCCTTACTTCGCAATTTAATAACCTTTAAACTCTATTATAGTAAGATTAGGTACCACGCCGTGTTCTATTAAGATCTATATCTCTACTGCAGCCTATAAAGCAATCCCCACCTTAATCTCCAATGCAATTTTAATGTGGCCTAACACCGCTCGGAGGCACCTTAAAAATGCTTATAGAGCTTACGAAGCTCTATTTAGACCAGGAGAAGAGGTTTAGTAGGGAACTATATAATATCCTTAATTCAAAGCTGCGTATCTTCTATAACTGTTGCTAGAAGGTTGGACTAGAACCTAACCAATATTATAACACTTATTCCGTTATGCTTAAGGGCCGCGCCAGTACCTTCTATTATAATCGTTTGGTAGGAAAAGGATATAATTTTAACCGAATGATATATAAGACAAGATGCTACTTCAAAACAGAAGAGAATAAGTAGCAGTATATATTGGAGTAGAGAGAGACTACCTTCCTAAGAATTATTGCTATAAACCCAGATGCCTCTTAACTTAATTGTCTTTAAAAGCTCTTTAACCGACTTTAGATAATTTAGTATGGTTTATCCAAATTATATTAAAAGGACTTTAGCCTACATAATTAAGTTATTAGCGTATACTAAGGTATTAAAGAATGCAACCTTGCTCTCTTTAATCCTGTAAATACTTACAAAGGAGTGTGTACTTAATTAAGATCCTCTATTAGCACCACTCTGCGCTCTTAAGAAGTATAGCAATTTAATATCTAACCCTAACCTACTTCGATCGACTTGGCTAACCAACATGATTATAACTGGACTAATTAAACATATAGTGGCCAGGGTAGGGAATACAGTAGAGGGTATAATTAACGTCGACTATAAAGCAATCGTGGAGGTCCTTATAGAGGTTTATCTTAAAATAATTAATAGAAGAAATGCTATATTTGTAAAAAGCTAAATTGCTAGTTAACTAGGCACCCTCTTAATAGACAAAAGGAGGCATATAATAAGTTTCGCTAGAGCGCACAAAACGTCGGAAATTGTTAGGTTACTATAGCCTACTTCCAAAGCTTTCTAGTTTAATATAAAGGCGAAGAAGATCTTAAGGGTAAGGTTAACAAGGCTGAACAGCTCCTTATAGATATAGAAATTAAGGACTACTCTCCCAACTAATACTTCACCGAGTATGGTAAGGTAAATAGCACACAAACTATTGCTGTCCTTAATAACTAATCTACGCTCTATTCTGTTATAAAGTTAGATATCTTTAACAAGCCAAAGGAAAGTTCTATGTTCTCCTTTAATAATAAATACTCGGCGAACGTCTTCTATAGTATTATGCCAGATACTAGAGCCGCAGGAGTATCTATAGTAGGAGAACCTTAAGTTCGAGCTCTTTAGCAGCTTAATAGCTCTATTTAGACCAACCAATCAACGGCAGGCTAATATACAATTCGCTTTAGTAAGGGTACTGCAATCTCTCTTAGCACAATTAAGGTCCATACCCCGTTAGGATATATCACTTTCCATATTATTCCCACAAACACCCTGTTTCTATTCTGCATCCAAGATATAAATAAGTTAGGCGTCAAGCTTAATAACCTTAAGAATATGCTTATTTAGGGAGATAATTAGGTGCCCATTATACACAAATAGGGTCACCCTTAGTTACTTCTTTAATAGCTAGAAAGAAGCATTACTTAGAGCCATTTAACTAAGTCAGAGTTATATTAACTACACCGTCGCTTTAGTTACCTATTAGTTCATAAATTATTTAGGGTTCTTTAGCAAGTAGGTTATAAAGTTAAGGCTAAGATAATTAAGCATCTTATAAAGTACTACTATTACTACTAAATAAACTAGAAGTCCCCTAGCCAATTTAAGTTCACCCTTAAAGATAACTACAACTTTAACTTCTATATTATTATTAACATTATATATCTTAGCGGTAAGCTAGTACTCTAAGTTATTAACCTCTTAACCTCCTTCCAAGCCGCACGTTTCCTAAAGGATATATTAGCTAGGAACGCATAGGATACTCTTTAATTATACTAGATTAATATTTACCTAGGACCCCCTAATTAAGTTATTTATAATATAGAAAGGAACTTCTTATCTATAGAGTTTTGGTAATAGGCAAAGGCAATAGAAATCAAGGTTAAGGAAGTCCCTATTAAGGCACACAATAGTATCAGAAAAGTAGAACAATATTACACGCCATTACGCTAAGTATATAAGATTATTTCTTCAGAACTAGAGGGCGCTAGCAAAGAGCTTATCTTATAGATAGCTATTAAGGCTATTAACGATTCCGCTGGCCTAGATAGGCTCGTACCTATATTACTAGTCTTTAGCGCCTACCCTTAAATAACTAATAATTCTCCACCATCTCTATCTATTATGTAATAAGCTAAGGCTATCCATAAAGCAATAAAGGAGGTGCGCCGTATCTACGCTACATACTAGGTTAATAACACACTAAAAATAAGAAACGGCCCAAACACCTTAATTATAATAGATCTACTACTCTAATCTAAATTATGGGTATGGCGTAAGAAAGGGGGCTGATTAGGCCCATATACACTTATCGCCATTAAGGGTTAAACTTGTACTCTTTAGATGCCCTATAGACCCATTTAATTCCGCTTAACCGTTATCAAGCCCTACTATAGGGATAATAGTTTTAAGCCTTTATAGGATGCCCTAGAGGATACCCTAAAGAAAAACCACAATTAATATACTCTAGAAGGCGACTATAATTCTAATACAGTTATAGCAGATATACCATAACTATAACGCGGTAGAGGTCGCCTAAAAGAATTACAAAATTGCCAATATCTTGTTAATTTTAAAGAGCAATTCATTGCCGCTATTAAGAGTAGAGTTAAGTTGTTAATAGCCTTTATAACAGCTAAAGAGAAGGCAGACTTTAAGCTCGCAAAACAACTCTAAAAGGAAGGCCATATTATAACTCTAAGAGCCCCTTTCTAAGCATCTAATAAGCAGGAGATTAACGGTCTTATTATAAGAGAAGTCTTTAAATTTAAAAAGTATAACCCTACTAAGTTTAATAGAGTTCGCATCTTTAAGTTAAAAATGGTTAATAAGATTAAGGGTAAAGCTACTAACGCCCTATTTAAGAAGTTAAGGCTAGTTATCTAAGGTTATAATAACAACGGTAAGGAAGTAATTCTTATATAATCCCCTATAATTCGACGAGCTAGTTAGCAAGTTATTATTGCGCTAGCTCCCTCCTTAATAAAGAATAAAATAACGGTTTATTTATAAGATATTGCTTAGGCCTATACCCAATTCGAGACGTACCTTTAGCGCTTAATATTAGCATACCTTCCAGAATAAATTCGCCACTAATATCCCAAAGATACGATTATGGTTATGCTTAAGCCATTATATAGAATTGCAGAGGTAGGAACTTACTAGTAGGCTACCTACAGTAAGCACCATAAAGAGAAGCTTTTAATAACAACTTCTATATTTAACCCCTACTTCCTTATTACAACTACGGGAACTCCATTCGGAATCATTAGTATGCAAACTGATGATATAATTATCTTAGGAGACAACCAATTCTTAGCTCTTAAAGAAGACGAGCTAGTAAAGGTAAATCTTATAGTAAAGCTAAAGGAGAGGCTTAACCTAACAATACTATTACTCTTTAATAGATACATCCTCTCCCTAAACAAGGACTCCATTGCTTTACGCCAGAAGGGATAAGGCAAGAAGATTAGCATTATTAACGTTAATTCTCTAAAGCAAGGATATATGGAGCAACGCGCTTATAGAGCTTATATTGCTTCTATCTATTAACCTAAGGCTTCCTTTAATCTCTCTATTGCCGCTTAACACCAAAAACCAACTAAGAATAATGTTTTTGCCCTAAATAAGCGTCTTTCCTGGCAAATAAACCATCTCAATTAGGGACTACTTTATATGCCTATTAACCTTCCTACTGCTAAGCTCTTCGTATTTATTAATATATCGTTTATAAATAATAAAGATTTTAGCTCCTAGCTAGGATATAAAATTATAATTACAAACAAATCTACTAAAGAGAATAACTTTATAATCTACGGCAATTTTATCTATTAGAGCTTAACTAAGAGTAAGCGCGTTACTTAAAGCGTTCTAGCGTTAGAGATATACGGAATAGTTGGCGGAGTTAATATGGCAATTACAATTGGAACTACCCTAAAGATAATTATAGATTAACTTAAACTTCCTATTATCCCTATAATCGTGTATACTAACTTATATTCCCTCTATAAGTACTTAGTTAAGCCTAGTACCAAGAAGGAGAAGCGCCTTATAATTAATATTATAGCACTTTGGCAATCCTATAAATAGTAAGAACTCTTTAAAATCTGATGGATTAATAGCTAAGACAACTTAGTAGATATAATGATAAAGGCAAACCTAAACAAGGCTTTGGAAACGTTTGTTAACACAAATACTCTATGTATATAGGTTAAAGGTTGGGTTAAAAGGGAGTAAGAGTATAACATTCCGTAGACCCTAATTTCAACCAGCTAATTAGGATTTTCCATACCTGGTATAGAAAATCGCTATTGGATCGCTTACTATTAGCGCCTTAGCGGCCCCTCGCCTTTGCGTTAACCCCTAACGTTCTTCTTCTTCTTTACTTAGTATCTTTGTATAGTAGTAATCTATAAGTGTATATAAATAGCAACTATAAAAGAAGAGTTGCTAGTGTCGCGAATAAGGCAAGCGGTCGTTACGTGTTATCGCAGCACTAGCGTGGCGAGGAGCCTTAAGCTTTTCGCCCTTCCTCATTTCAATTAAAACAAAAAGGATGTATTATTAAACAACGTCACTGTATCTACTTAAGTAGTACTGGTGATTTACCCTATGTTACTAACAAGTTAATATAAAACTTATTTTATTTAATATATTTTTAATTAAGTATTAGCTAATAACTTTTATAAGTAACTATATTTATATATATAAATAAGGCTTAAATATATAGATAGTAAGCAGTAAAATAATGTTTTTTTTTAAATAGAATAAAGATAGGTGTTTAGATTTCTTATAGCCTTTTTTTCTATTTTTTACTATTTAATAGTGTATAATTATAGCACCTGTTATACCAAACGCGTGCTTACGCGTTCGGTACACTAGGTACGCGTTTACGCGTTTAGTGTACTAACCACTCGCTTACGCGTCTAGTGCACTTATAAAGCACTGACTAATTAGGGGGGAGGTGCATTAGTATATAGACCACGTAGTCTGCTTTATATAATTGACAGTCACCATCTAAACAAGCATACAATACTATATGTATTTTGTGCCCGTGGATACGACTTACTCGTGCTATTAAGTTAGTACGAACACTGATTAGTGAGCGCGCACAGATTAGCAATCACTCAATACCTCCCCCTAAGCGATACACACGACAGCGACCACCCGTTTAGACTCCTAGTACGACCTACTAGAAGGTTAGAAGTTGGGGATTACGGACTTATCTCTAACTCTGTATACTTATTTAAGTCTTAGTACGGTTTACCGGAAGTTATAGACGCGAATATAGACCTATATAGAACCCCTATCCTTAACCCCCTTAAACCTTAAACCTTTTTGGACCTTTTATGGAAACCCCTTACCCTCCTATGAACCCTTATGGCCCGTAAACCGATTTTACGGACCCTTATAAGAACTCTTCCGCCCGCTACGCACTACACTATATAGTATGGCAGATATTAGCAAGCAAGTCAGCGAAGGTTAAAAGAAGTGGAGACAAGGAGTTAACGTTACGTCTATAAATAACGTTAACGACTATATTAGTTTTAAAATCCTTAAATACAAACACTTTGAGCTTATAAATGACGACCTATGGGAGCAATACTAGGAAGACTTTGCGGACTTTATGGAAGCTATTTTTAAAGCCTGCAACCCCACTACTATCCGCAAACTACGAACCCATTTACGTAACCAAGGTGTATGGGTTGAAAGGAATAAACGAGTTACTGTTGTATAGTCCTTATACAATACTATACACGAAAAGGACCAAACGGAATGGACTAAGGAGGAAATCCTAGACTAGTTCCAAGAAACTAAGGAACTCTTTACTTCTTCCAAACTTAATATAATCGCTAGCCTTATACCTAACCCTCTTAACCAAATTCGTCCTACAAACCTAAGTAGTTTTAGAATTAATCTTATAGGCCAAAGCATACCTAGTACTTAAGTTACGGACTGCAATACCCCTGTAACCCAAATTACAGAATATAACACCCCCGTAAACCAAAATACGGACTAAACCCCTTCCGTTATTTAAGTTATAGATCCGCAAACCATCTAAGTAAAGACCTACGGCAAGAAACTGGCTAACCTAGCCAAGCTCTACACCGACAAATCTAAGTACAGCGGTGAAAACGACAACTTTAACTTCAAACTAACCATCTTTACGGACCTCTGCCAGAAGGCTGATATTCCTAAACAAGAGTTTAGCTAAGCCTACTCTACTATGCTACGCGGCCTAGCACTTGACCACTACTATACTAACCTTAAGAGCAACCCCCTTGGTGTCCCCTTTGATAAGCTATACAAAGCTACCCGCAACTACTTTAAAGGACTGGAATATAGGCGTAATATCTTTACCTAATGGAATGCGACTAAGCTATGGACCGTAATTGACAAGAACACTGAAAAATCGACTACAGAGTGTCTGTAAATCCTTATTAAAGACCTCCGGCACCTATAGCACGGCCTTAACACCAAGCTTCGAATAGATGACTTCCTGCATAATAAACTTATTACGGCTTGCCAGGAAGTAGAGCCTTGCAAGTACGCCTGTTATAAGCCTGCAGATACCTTAGCTGGCCTTATTAATAACCTACGCTCCTCTATTATAATGTATAAAGTCTCAAACCCACCGGGCAGTACTTAAGCCTTTACCACGGATATTTAATATCCGCAGATAGACTTAGACGTCTACTTTACGGACCGCCGTTACTGCTAGCAGCACCTATACTGACTAAGTCCCACCCGTAACCCCCACAGCAACTCCCGTACGAAAGTATACCCCCGCAGACAAACAAGCCAGAAATGCTTCGTGTGTGGTAAGGAAGGATATTGGTCTACAAGGTATACCTAGGAAGAACGTAATAGGTCTAAGAAGAGATTTAATAAACAGATTAGCCAGTTTATCTTAGAATACAAAGGAGAGGAAGAAGAGGAGCCCCCTAATAAGTTAATAGAAGCCCTTATAATTGACTTTGACCTAAATAACCAGGAACAGGAGACCTTAGAGACGTTCCTAACTACTTTTAGACCTTTTACGGATAGCCAAGCCTTTAATATTACGACTATATTAGCCGACCGTTCCTTTATATACTTAGTTGCGCCCGAAAACCATTCCGCAAGCACCCCTGTTACGGACGTTATAGATCACGAGCAGGACCCATTTGTATATATTACCACAGAACGCTATACCCCCAAGGAATTCTACGGTGTTATAATTAATATAGGCGCCTCTAAGAAGTCTACTGCAGGTTATGGACAATACCTTGCATATAGGACCACCGCAAATAATAATACGGATATTGACACTATATAAACTAGGGCCGTAAACGTCCAATTCGGCATTGGCTCAACTGCATTAATTGGATTAGTTGTAGTTAAGACCCCAATTAGCCTAGTTAACTTCTATATAGTAAAAGCAGACACCCCTTTCTTACTTTGCCTTGCGGACATGGATAGGTTATAGGTTTACTATAACAATATTATGGACACCTTAATCGGCCCCATAACTGCCCCAGAAAGTAAGCATGTTACCCTGCCAATTATATGACGATTTGGACACCCGTTCCTTATATAGAGAGAGACTTTACGGACCTATATTTAGGAATCTTTTAACTATAACCCGTGCTACCTTACCAGTACGGAGATCCACTGTTTGCATCATCATTTTGGCCACCCGTCAGCCGAAAAGCTATATAGAGTCCTTAAACGCTCTAGACACGACAACGTCAACAGAAAGGCAGTTAATTACCTAACTAAATACTGCTCCTACTGCCAGAAATACGGACGTTTCCCAGGCCAATTTAAGTTCACCCTTTATAAGGATCTTAACTTCAACCATTTAGTGTACGTAGATATTATATACATTAACGGCAGCCCAGTATTATATATAATTGACAAGGCAACCCGCTATTAAGCCGCCTGTTAGTTGCAAAATATATCTGCAAAGCATACTTGGGATATTTTACGGACCTGCTGGATTAATATATACATTGGACCTCCTAAGTATATTACCTATGACGCCGGTAGGAACTTCATCAGCAAGGAATTCCAGCAGTATGCTATGGCTATAGCTATATTAACAAAAGCCATTCTAGTTGAGGCGCATTGGTCCGTTAGGCTTGTTGAGCGAGCTTACCTAGCCCTACGGAGAGCTTACTAGATTATTATAGACGAGTACAAGGACATCTAAAAGGAACTAGCTCTATAGATGGCCGTAAAAGCCGTTAATGATACTGCTGGCCCGGATGGACTAGTACCTACCCTTTTGGTCTATAGAGCCTATCTAAGGATAAGTAACCTAAATCCTCCTGCCCCGTCCATTACGGAATAAGCAGCTATAATACGGAAGGCAATAGCTGAGATAGTTAAGCTACGGGCTAAACAAGCTGTTAATAACGCCCTATACTACTATAACGGACCTAACACGACCCTAGTACACGACCTCCCGCTTAACTCTAAAGTCCTTATATAGCGTAAAAGCGGCAAGTGGACCGGACCCTACTGTTTACTGGCTGTAGAAAATGAGATGTGCTGTGTACAACTTTCTAGCGGCCCGACTAGCTTTAGGAGCACGTTTGTAAAACCCTACTTTCGGCCTGAAGACACCTATAACGTCGAGCCAGACGAACTAGAAGCAACTGCTAAGCTAGATAAACTGGAGGTAACTACTAAACTAGACAAACCAGAAGCGACCGCTGAACTAGACAAGCTAGAAGCACCCTTGCCTACCCTAGAAGTCCTCCGGAAACCCACTGAACCCACTATACCTACCGTAAAGCGCGGTTAAGGACGCCCCTAAAAGCACCCTGTAACTGAGAATACTATAACAGAGACTTACTTAACCTCCGCAGGAATATCCGCAAGGTAATCTCTGCCTACGGATATATTAGTTCTAGTATAGAAAACCCCCTTTACGGACTTATAACGTAAAGAGATTAATAGACTACTTAAAAAGGGCGTCTTTGCGGTTATAATGGAGAAAGACGTTCCGTAAGGCGTCCATATATTTAACTTACGCTTTGTTGACGAAATTAAGCACCTGGGTACTAATAAAGCTTTTAAAAAATTAAGGCTTGTTATATAAGCCTATAATGACTAAGGGAAGGGCTTAGTCCTTACACAATCGCCTATAATTTAACAAGTTAGCTAATGGATTATACTTGCATTTATACCTGGACTACAGCAAAGCAAACCTATAGCTCTTTACCTACGGGATATCTTGTAAGCCTATATGCAGTCTAATATCTACCTAAGTAGGGACATCTTTATATGGCTACCCCCCGAGCTTAACCTATAACTAGGAACAATTCTACGGGTTATAAAACCTCTATACGGAGTACCAGAAGCCGGAAACCATTGGTTTAAGATATACTACTAGCACCACGTTAGTAAACTTAAAATGGAACAGTCGACCTACAACCCCTGCCTCCTATATAGCCTATTAAACGGCCTCAGTATTGTTGGACTTTAAATAGACGATACCCTATTCCTAGCAGACCAGACCTTTGCGGATGCTAAAGAAACTGAACTATAAAAGGCCAAGTTCTTGGCAAAGCCGTAAGAGTAGTTAACTAAGCAGAATTTAATTAAGTTTAATGGAGGCCTAATTACATAAAAGGGCAACCTAATTAAGCTAACTTAGGAACGCTAAGCCTAAAACCTAAAGCCTATTATAGTAAAGCCTACGGACCTTACTAGTTCCCGCGGAGAGACCTGTAAGACCGTAAATACAAAGGACCAATACGCTGCACAGCGTGCAAGAGGTGCCTATATAGCTATAGTCTGCCAACCCGAATCTGCCTATAACTTGTCCTTTACGGCCCAGGCAGTAGATTTGCAAGAAGAAAATATCAAGCAGCTTAATAAGCGCATTTAATAGCAAATTGACAACGCAACAAGAGGACTTACTTTTATACCACTAGACCTAAATTCCCTTAGTATAATGGCATTTACGGACGCCTCCTTTGCTAATAACAAAGACCTATTATTACAAATCGGCTTTATGATTGTACTTACGGACCGTAATTAGGACGCAAATATACTGCACTAGTCTTTAATTAAGTGCAAACAAGTAACCTGTAGTATACTAGCTTCTGAGCTATATGCACTAGCCTATAGCTTTAATATAGCAGCCGCAATCAAATTAACGGTCTAGAAGATTCTATAACTAGAGCAGTTACCCTTGGTTCTATGTACTGATTTAAAGTCCCTCTACGACTACCTAGTTAAACTAGGTATAATACAAGAGAAGAGGCTTATGGTCGACCTTATATGCTTACATTAGGCCTATAAACGGCGCGAGATTACGGAGGTCAAATGGATTAGCAGCGGAGATAACCTAGCAGACGCTATAACTAAGGCAAAGCCGTGTTAAGCTCTTAAAACCCTAATTAATACGAATAGGCTTAACCTAGAAGTTATAGAATGGGTAGAACGGGACTAACGGAGCACCTACAGTACGTCTACGGCCCGTTGGAAGGCCGTACGGCTCGTTATACAGTACAGGTGGAAAACGGTGGAAAGCTATAGTGGAACTTGGTGGACTCACATAACCCGCTGAATTTTATAGGGTAGTTAAATTGACCAATCACGATTTTCTATCCTCGGGATGGAAAATCGCTATTGGCTCGCTTAGCACTAGCGCCTTAGCGGCCCTTATGATCCGACTTGTGGCTTATCTACTGCCCGTTAAAAGGCCGTACGGTTTATTCTACGGACCGTAAGCAGAACTTACGGCCAGCTTAAGGCACCGTTTGGAAGGCAGCCTAGATGGCACCTTAGGAGATTTCCTATGTATTTTCTTTTGTGTTTTATGGTTCTATTAAAGCAATTACGGAGGCTGTACATAAGTGGTTTCATTTTTTAAGTACCGCTAGTGTATAATTACAGCACCTGTTGTACTAAACGCGTGCTTACGCGTTTGGTATACTAGGTACGCGTTTACGCGTTTAGTGTACTAACCACTCGCTTACGCGTCTGGTGCACTTATGAAGCACTAACTAATTAGGGGGGAGGTGCATTAGTATATAGACCACGTAGTCTGCTTTATACAATTAACAGTCACCATCCAAACAAGTATACAATACTACATGTATTTCGTGCCCGTGGATACAACTTACTCGTGCTATTAAGTTAGTACAAATAAATAGTTATTAGTACCTTAGTATTTTATTAAGTAACTATAAGCCCCTAATTAAAAGATTTATAAAAGATTAAAATATAATTACTAATATATATTAAGCTGCTTAAAAAGGATTTATATATATAGAACTATAGTACTATAGTCTAAAGACTGTATATATAGTATTATATATAGTATTAGACGTTATATAATAAAACAATTATAAAAAAAGGTCTAAATGTAAGTATATCTTAATAGGAACTTAATAGGAATATAATAAGTATATATTTAGAACGTATTTAAAACGTATTTTATATTTAGTATACTTATTATTATATATAAGCCTTTATTACCTCTAATTAAATTCTTTTTTCTATATTCTCTAGCTCCTTTACCTCTAATTTAATCTCTATTTTATAAAGTTTAAGTCTCTAACATCTTTCTTAAATATCCTAGTTATTGCTTAAGGCCTAACGCTTTAGTAACTGTAAGAGACCAGTGCTAATATGTTTAGAATATATTAGTAACTAGTTATATATATATTAGAATATAAATAGGCCTTATAATTCCTTAGATATTATAAAGGATAATCTAAAACGCAATATAAATCTAGATTTTAGCCCCCTTAAATACTAAACAGAACTAGATTATAATTTTACTGCACCTAATAATAATACACAAAATAAAATATTATTTTTATTATTATTAGCAGCGGCCTACTCTAATTCTTTTTAAAGTTATAAATATTTTTATTCTAAATATATTAGGAACTAGTTTAGAAGAGGATTGCAATAAATATATACTCTCTCTACCTATATAGTTTGCATATTAGGCCGACATTAATATATTTCTTTATATATATTATATTCCAAACTAGTTTCTAGTAAAATACTAATTAACATCCCATTAATTTAGTTTTTATGCGCTAAATATAATATAAGCATATTATAAATGGGTTAGGAATATATTAATACCTTATAATAATAGGAAAAAGAAACTGCCGTATACTAAATGCATATAATTTATTTGCTGTTTGTTCTACTGTATTTATATAGTATCTTAATCTATTAAATAGCTTGTAATTAATTAAAGAGCAGTGCTTATTTAAGCTTAAGGTAATAATTAAGTGTCTCTTATATCTTACCTAGTTAGCAACTAATTAAAATTTGTGTGTTATACTATTAATGCTTTCTAAATATATTATAAACAGGTTTAGAATAGCTTATTAATTAGTAAATTATAAAGTTCTTTATATTCTAACTAGCTTTTATATATAAGAAGAGCTTTTATTTGTTTATATATAGAGTAGGCCGTTTTATAGTTACCTATGGCTCTTAAGATGCTTTATAGGAAGTGTACTTAGCAAAAAACTAGTATTTTCCTAAGATGCCACCTCTAATTGCGCCTCTAAGGATTAATATGCTGTAGATACCGCCTAAACCCTTTTATAATATATTAGGAAGGTATTTTAATTACATTCTAGGTATCCTACTAGCTATTTACTTGCTATCTATATTAGATATAATAGCTTTAAAGCCTTCCTTACTACTATAAGTATATTTCTAATAAATCTGCTTCTAAAGACATTTAGAAAGCAATTAAAAGACTTACTTAAAGTATAACTAGTAAGTACGCCTTGTTTCCATGTTAGTAATAATATATATAAGGATAAATACTATTAGAATATATTAGTATCGCGTTCTAAACGGGTTTATATTATATTCTAATACTTTTACTATGCTCTTTAAGCTAAACAGCAAATATAATCTTGTTTATATTTTTTTTAATAATACATTTAAAAGACATATTAACTTTAAATATATTTTAGGCTAGGAAGATTTTAGCCTACTCTTATAGAAAGCAGATTATTATAAATCTATTTTAATTATTATAGATCTGTTAAATATAAGCCTATAATATATTAGCAAGCCAATTAGAATGGGTTTATAACGTGTTTATTACTATTTTAGGATTTTAATGCTTTTAATTAAACTTATATACTACCCCTACTAGTCCTTTTCCTTCTAGGTATAGAGTAAGCTTCTCTTTTTAAATTATTTTAGTAATCTAATTTATAGTAGTAAAGCTTATATAGATCTATACTAAAGAAGCCTTTCTATACTATATATAAAACTATTTAAGGGTAGGACTTTAAAGAAACTTTCCTATAAAGATATTAGGTATTTATTTATAATTAGTTTAGAATATATTTACTAAGAGTAAGATCTAGATTATATATTTAACAAACTAACTTAATTACCTTATTTAGTATCTTTAGAGGCGGCTTATTTAGCGGGGGTAGTGTATAACTATATACCATATATAAGGTAAAATAAATATAAGGAGTTTTTTTTAAGTCGTCTAGAATGAAAATATAAAAAGTAACCTTATAGTCCTAATAAATAAGTTTCCCTAGTCTTTAAGGGTAGTTAATTTCTAGAAATATATTATAAATATATTATAAATATAACCAGAATACGTTCTAAGTAGGTTATATTTTTTTCTTACTGCAGTCTACTCTCCTATAGAGATTTAATTTAATAACTCCGTATTTCTTTATTATATTAGCACCTATATTGCTTAGTTAAATAAGAGATATTAAATACGCAGTATTATATTTCTTATTTACTAGTAATACTTTTTAGAAGTGCTCTAAATATATTTCCATAGTAGCCTATATACAGATAAGAAATAAGTGCCAAACATTAGTAATATCCTAATATAATTAGTTCTAAATATAATCTAGTTAGGTTCTATATATATTTAGATAAGATAATTATATACTAAGTATCTTTATTGCTTAATTGTTAGTATATAAGCCTCTATTTAAGAGCTATATATATTTCTAGCTTAAAATTATCTTTAAGCTGCTAAAAATAAGCTTATATATATTAACTTAAATACTAAATATATTTAGAACTAGTTCCGTACCTATTTATATTACATTTATAAATATCTAGGTTACTTCTATCTAGGGCTGCCCGCTCTCTCTATATTTAACCCTATATCTCTTTAGTATAGCTTAAAGATTATAACCAATTCTAAAGATATTTGTAATGTTTTACTTCTAAATCATATATTTTATATTTTTTACCTCTTATATTTAAGAGAGCGGATATTATAGGCTTGGGAATATATACTTATTTAGTTCTATATTAGATCTAAATATGTTATAAACTAGTTATAAATATAGTTAAGATATAATTTGGATTTTTATTAACCTACCTATATGGCTTTTTATATATCTATGCCTCTTAAGTTAATACAGTAAGTATAGCCTTTATTTAGCGTCTATAGGTACTCTAAAAGACTTAAATAATCCTTAATTATAAGTATAGAAAGAGAATTAGTAAATGCCTTAGTAAGAAATATAATATAAGGAACTTTGGGCTAAATATGTTTAGAACTAGATTAGAATATATTTAGAATATATTAAAAACTTACCTTAATCTAATCTTGCGGCTATATTTAGCTCTCTTCTAGTATATAATCTTTTAACCTAAGAATACTGTCTTCTAAATTAATTTTAAACTTATTTTTTTTATTACTAGAGAAATCTAGTAGCTGGTAATTATTAGATAGATCTATTTAAATTAGAATATATTCTAAATACATTATAAATATATTACCTATAATGGTTAGTTCTGTTTTGGAGCTAAGAGGTAAGTTATATAATAGGATAAGCGATTTGCGCTTAGTTAACTACGTAATCTTATATTTTTAGTTAAGGCTGCCCTATATAGGGATTATATATTAGCGCTTATAGTAGACCCACCCTTTAGCGTGGCCTGACCGACTTATAACCACCTATATACTGTACTAGCAGCCACCTAGCTAGTAAGGTGTTATAGTTATAAGTCAGTTAGGCTATACTAAAGGGTGGGTCTATTATAAGCGCTAATGCACAATCCCTATATAGGGCAGCCTTGGCTAAAAATATAAAATTATATAGTTAACCAGGCGCAAATTGCTTATCCTACTATATAACTTACCTCTTAGCTCTAAAACCATTATGGGTAACTAGTTATAATATATTTATAATATATTTAGAATATATTCTAATTTAAATAAATCTATTTAATAATTACTAGCCGCTAGATTTCTTTAGTAATAATAAAAATAAGTTTAAAATTAATTTAGAAGATAGTATCCTTAGGTTAAAAGATTATATACTAAAAGAGAGTTAAATATAGCCGCAAGATTAGATTAAGGTAAGTTTTTAATATGTTTTAAATGCGTTCTAATCTAGTTCTAAATATATTTAGCCTAAAGTTCCTTATATTATATTTCTTACTAAGGTATCTACTAATCCTCTTACTGTCACAGAGCGAGTATAAGCGGTGATAATATATAGCAAAGTAGATATTATTAAGCTATGTACATATACTGCGTAATAAAGCTAAGACATTATATAGGGAAAAAATGTAAGGAACGGGAGGAAAGGGGTATATATTATTAACTTAGTTGCTTAGTTAACACATACATAGGGCAGAATAGGCTTTGGGTTGTAGTTCTAGCGGAACTTAGCAGAATGTGGTGGAATATGGTAAAGGACGGCAAACTACTGTAGATTGCCGTTATATGATGGCAAATTGCCTTAGATTGCCGTTATGTGTCTTAATTAACTAAGTTGTTAATATAGAGGTTGAGACGGTGGAAATAGGTAGACGTATATAAGGTATTACGGAGGTGTCCTATAATAGTACCCCCCCTTTAAACTTAAGCTTCTATAAGATAGGGCTGTGATAGTTCTAGGTAGAGTTTATAAAAGTCTTCTACGGCTTATATAAGTCCTATAGAGTTAACAGGTTCCCATAAGGACTTAGTAAAGCCTTTCTATTTTATAAGGTATATATATTTACGTTTCCGTTTGTTATACTTAATGTTATTATCTAAACGAAGTTGTCTGTAACTAATTGGGTTAGTTACGTAAGCTAAGCAAGCTTAGGAAATCCACCAAATTCCATCTATAGAATAGGAGAAGGGATAAAAAGCATCAATCAAAATCAGTTACCACTCCATACTATTGCAATAGCGATACATATTACCGGAAGTGATACGGACACTAATCAGTAATCACAGATCAGGAGACGTATCATCTATAAAGAGAGACGAACTCAAACAGTCCCTTTTTAACTAGAGGCAACCTATTAAGAACGCCTGCTAAGGAGCATCAGTTAACGTGTATTTAAAGAACCAATCCCATCTTACAAGAGAGGCCCTTAATTCTTTATACACAGTCCTTAGGTATTTAAAGAGTCAACCCCTATCTAGTATAGGCCCTTAACTCGCGTCTATTACGCACATTTACTACCAGATCACTTGCCAAGGAGTATTAGTTAACGTGTACCTAAAGAACCAACCCCATCTCGTAAGAGAGGCCCTTAATTCTTTATACACAGTCTCCAGGTATTTAAAGAACCGACCCCTATCTAGTATAGACCCTTAGTTTGCATCCATTACACATTTTAATTAGCTTACATCTACCACGTGTTTAGAACTCGACAAGATAAGGAACCCTTAGCTCGCGTCCATTACGCGTTTTTACCTAGAACCTTAACAAGAGTTACAAAAATCAACATGTCAGATATTAGGGCACAAGTTAATAAAGGACAAGACAGATAGAGTAAGGGAATTAATATATAATCCAACAATATTAACAAGAAAGAGATTAAAGAATTTATAGAGTTTAAGCTCCTTAAGTACAAAGCATATAAGCTTAAGGATAATAACCTATAGGAAACCTACTACAAAGACTTTAGTACCTTTATAGTATAAACCTTTAGAGACTGTAACCAGATTACTGTTTATAACCTTTAACAATTCCTCTAAGTTCACAGTGTATAGGTTAAGAAGTATAGAAATACCATAATGCTAGAAGCCCTTCTCAACACCTTATAAGAAGAAGATCCTATAGAATGGACTAAGCTTGAGATTAGGGAGCATATGGCAACTAGAGGGAAGTTCAATTTAAAACAAATTAACTACCTCCTTAAGAACAACTTTACTAGTACCATTTAAACCCCAATCTTAATCTCACCAACTATAAACCCTACCCTACTTATAATACTACCCACTACACCCTAACCTACTCCTATACCACCCCTATAACAGGAGCCTAACTATATTAACTTAACCCTGCAACCAGAACCACCTAAGGGATAGAGTTAAACCTAGAGTTTCGGCAAGGAGCTAATAAACCTTGCAAAGATATACATGGAAGACAACAAGTATAGCGGAGAAGATAACAACTTTAACTTTAAACTTACTATTTTCTATAACCTCTATAGCAGAGCTGATGTATCCTAAGAAGCCAAGGTTAAAGCCTACCCCACAATACTACGCGGTCTAGCACTTAACCACTACTATACTGACCTTAAGAACGTTACCCTAACCCTTTCATTTAACTAAATCTGCGACGCCATATATAATTACTTTAAGGGACCTAAATACAGACGTGGTATATTAGGACGATGGAACTTGATAACTCTAAAGTCCACAATAGGCAAAAGCAAAAATGCTGGAAAATCGACCTTAGATTGCCTATAGTTACTTATTAAAGAACTAAGACACCTTTAGCATAGTCTTAACCCAGATTTACATACAGATAAGTTCCTTTATAATAAGCTTATTAACGCCTACTAAGAGTTACCAGCATGCTAATATACCTACTTTAAACCTTCTAACAGCCTAACTGGTCTAATTAACGACTTATAATCCTCTATTACAATATTTAAAAAGTTAAATAGTAAGAACCCCTAAGCCTTCTTTACTAACTGCCGCTACCATAAACAACACCCCCAATTACCTTATAGAACACAACCATCTTTATCTAACTAATATGCATTATTAAAGAAGCGCTGCTTTGTTTGTTATAAAGAAGGCTACTAGTTATCTAAATATTTAAGAAAAAAAACGCGACAAATTAAGAAAGAAGTTTAAAGATAAACTTAACTGCCGCTTTAACAGGCACGCTAAGCAATATATTACTAAGTATAAGGGAACAGATCACGATAATAAACTTAACTTGGAATCTACTAATAACGCAATAGAAGCTCTTATAATTAATATTAAGTCACTACTACTATCTCTAACTTAGGAACAGACTAAATTATTCCTTACCTCTTTTAGAACAATACAGCATAAAGGAGCCATTAATATTATAACTAACTTAGCAGACCAATCCTTTACTTATGCGATTACCGGCACTAATCTAATTACTTACTACAATAACTTGGACCCATTTGCCTACGTTGCTACTAGCTAATATACCTCCAACAAGTTCTATAGAGTAATAATCAATATAAGAGCCTTAAAGAGATTAACAGCTGGCTATAGACAATACCTTATATACAGGAAGACCTATAATACCATTATTAATACTTTAAAGGCTGGCGCTATTAACGTCTAGTTTAGCATTGGTTCTACCTCTTCTATTAGCTCCGTTATAGTTAATATACCAGTCGGCAATATTAAGTTCCATATTATAAAGGCCAACACACCTTTCCTACTATGTCTCGCAGATATGGACATACTAAAGGTCTACTATAATAACCTTAAGAACGTCCTAGTCACCCTAACAAAATTAGTGCCAGTGGTTCGCTAATTTGGTTACCCCTTCTTATTATAGAAAGAGTTACTGCAGTTATTTATAACCCACTTATTTAATTAAAACCCTTGCTACCTAACCACTACTAAACTCCACTAACTCCACCGTTACTTTGGACACCTATTAGCAGACAAGCTATATAAAGTATTAGAACGCTCTAGCCACAATAATATTAACAAGTAGGTTATTAACTATCTTACTAAGTACTATTCCCACTGCCAGAAATATAGCAAATCTCCTAGATGGTTTAAGTTTATATTATAAAAAGACTAAAACTCCAATTTTAACTATTCCATCTTTATTGATATTATATATATTAACAAAAACCCTATCCTCTACGTCATTAACAAAGCTACTAGATTTTAAGCCGTGAGATAGCTACGCAATATCTCCGCAAAACATATATGGGATATTCTATAACTATACTAAATTAATACCTATATTAGACCACCTAACTACATTACCTATAACGCTGGGAGAACTTTATAAGCAAGGAGTTTTAACAGCATGCTATAGTAATAGCCATATTAACTAAGAGCGTCCTAGTAGAAGCTTACTGGTCTATTAGAATAGTAGAAAGAGCTTATTTAATACTACGCTAAGTATACCAGATAATTATAGAGGAACTATAGGACTTAGGAATAACAAAAGAACTAGCTTTATAAATGGCAGTAAAAGCCGCCAATGACACAGCTGGCCTAGACGGCCTAGTCCCAACACTACTTATCTTTGGTGCCTACCCTTAAATAGGCGAACTTAACCTACCAGCACCCTCTATTACACAGCAAGCGGCAGCTATAAAAAAGGCAATAGAGGAGATTGTAAGGATTAGGGCAAAGAAGCAAGTTAATAATGCACTAAACTAATAAAACGGTCTATCTGTCACCACAATCCACAACCTCCCTCTTAACTTAGATGTACTTATATAGCGCAAAGGCAATACTAGATAAAGCGGCAGATGGACTAGCCTATTTAAGCTACTTAGAATTAATAGAGAGACATATAAGATATAGCTCCCTAGTAGATCTACTGACTTTAGGACCACAGTAGTAAAACTATACCTATAACCTAAACTAAAAGAACTAACTAAAGAACTAACTAAGGAACCAACTAAGGAACTGGCAGCTATTATACCCCCCCAAAGATTAAAATAGACACAATGACCGCTAATAAAGTCGCAGTAAAACATCGCAGATATATTAATATTTATCAACAACAGCTTAATAAAACCAGATATTATAACCTCTAAGTATACCTTACTATTATTCACAGAGTCTTAACGCAAGGAGATAAACGGTTTACTTAAGAAAGGCATTTTTAAGTTTACTAATATAGCAGACGTCCTAAAAGGAGTTAGAATCTTTAACTCCTAATTTATTAATAAGATTAAGAACGCCGGAATAGATAAGGCCTTTAAGAAGTCTAAACTGGTTATATAAGCCTATAACGACTATAGCAAAGATCTGGTCTTAATATAATTACCAACTATTTAACATATTAGCTAGAGAATTATCCTAGTACTTATAGCAACCCTATAAGGAAACAAAAGAAGACTAGCTTCTCTATATCTACGTAATATCTTATAAGCTTATATACAGTCCAGTACTCACCTAAATAGAGACTTCTTTATACACCCACCACTAGAACTTAGACTAAAAGATAGATTAATTCTAAAAGTTATTAAACCACTCTATAGTGTCCTAGAAGCTAGCAACTATTAGTTTAATATATACCACTGTTACCACCTTAATAAACTATAGATAAACCAGTCAATATATAACCCCTGCTTATTATACACAAATAGCAACGGCTTTAGAATTATAGGATTGCAAACTAACAACACACTATTTCTTACTAATAAAACCTTTACGGAGGCCAAAGAAGTTAAACTTTAGAAGGTAAAGTTCCTAGTAAAAGAGAGAGAGAAGCTTACGCCAAATACCCTAATTAAGTTTAATGGAGGCTACATTAAGCAAGAAAAAGATTTAATAGCCCTTACCTAGGAACGTTAATGCCAGAACCTAAAGTTGGTTACTATAAAGACTATAGACCTAACTAGCTCCAAAGGGGAAGTCTATAAGGTAGTTATACTAAAAGACTAGTATATTGCTTAGAGAGCAAGAGGAGCCTATATTGCCACAGTCTGTTAACTAAAAGCTGCCTTTAACCTCTCCTTTATAGCACAAGTTGTTAACCTAAAGGAAGAATATACAAAGTAGCTTAACAAACGGCTGCAATAGCAAATTAATAATCCCTCCTAAGGACTTTGCTTTATATAACTTAATACAAGCACTCTTAAACTAATAATATTTACAGACTCGTCCTTTGCTAATAACTATAACCTCTCTTCTTAGATTGGCTTTATTATTACACTTACGGATAAGGATAATAGGGCTAATATCCTCTATTAGTTATCTATTAAATGCAAGCAAGTTACATAAAGTGTCTTAGCATCTAAACTATATAAAATAGCCCACAGATTTAATACTAGAGCTATAATTAAAGCAACTATTAAGAAGATCCTATAACTTAAACAACTACTGCTTATCCTTTATATTAATTCAAAATCTCTATATAACTGCTTAGTTAAACTCAGGACAATATAAGAGAAACATCTTATAGTTAACCTAATATGTTTACAATAATTATACGAGAGAAGAGAGATAGCAGAGATTAAATGGATTAACGGGGGCAGTAACCCTATAGACGCTATAACACAATTAAAGCCTTACTAGGCGTTAAAGGACCTAATTAATACAAAGATAATTAAGCTATAAGTCACTAAGTAGGTAGAGAGAGGAGAAGACGTTAAAGTAAAAACAGAGAGTACGAAGATACAAGGCCAGCCGCTAAGGCGCTAGTACTAAGCGAGCCAATAGCGATTTTCCATCCCAGGGATAGAAAATCGTAATTAGTCACTTTAACCACCTAGCAGAATTCGGCAGAATCTAAGCGGAATTTAGTAGAACTTAATGGAATTTAGTAGAATATAGTAGAATTTGGCAGAACTTAATGGGACCTAGTAGAACTTAGCAGAATTTGGCAGGAGGCGTGCTTAAGCACTATTAAAAACTAAATACTCCCAGTGTCTAAACGAGGTTATTTGTAACTAATTGGGTTAGTTACATAAGCTAAGCAAGCTTAGGAAATCCACTAAATTCCACCTATAGAATAGGAGAAGGGATAAAAAGCATTAATTAAAATCAGTTACCACCCCATACTATTACAATAGCGATATGTATCACCGGAAGTGATACGGTCAGTTATTAACTCTTTTAATAAGGTACTTATCCTTGCTATTTACTTTAACTAGTAGGGGAAGGTCTTGGATCTATCTAGGTAGGGCGTCTAATATGGGGGCGGTAGGGTAGAGGACTGACATATAGAATATAGGGTGGATTTTAACTGTATTAGGGAGCTTCAGTCAGTAGGTATAAGAAGAGATAACTTTTTCAACCTTATAAGGGCCGGCGTTCTTCCAATTAAGTTTCTTAGTAGGTTATTTTATGTTTAGATTTCTTATATCTAGCCAGACAAAGTTACTAATTTAGTAAGCTAGTGCTAGGGTTCGGTTCTTATTTACTGCGGCTTTATAAACAGACTGGGCCTATGTTATTTTATTAGTAAGGAACTCCTATAGTTCTTCCATTTTTTTTATAAATTTATTTGCTTCTATAACTTATAAGGCTTAATAAGCTAGGCAAGGAACATTACTAAAGGGTTTAAAACCCATTCATAGGTGCTAGCCATAGTTGGCCAGGAATGGGGAGACCTTTGTGGTTTCTAAGACGGAGTTATTTACTATAAACTCAGCAAATATAACCCAGTCTATCTAGTTGTCCTATAGATATAACGTATATATCCGAATATATTGTTCCATTATAGTATTTACACATTCTGTTTAACCATCCGTTTCTAGGTAGTATGCTATAAACAACAGTGCTTTAATGCGGAGCTAGGTAGTTAGTTCTTTCTAAAACACAGAGATAAACTATCTACCTCTATTAGAGACAATTATTTTAGGGAGTTTGTAGAGTTTCTATATATAATCCAGGAACAGTTAGGCGATGGTAGACGTTAATATATTAGGATAGGCGATTAAATGTCTTATTTTAGATAGTTGGTCTATAACTACTATAATGTTTATACAGCCTTTACTTAAGGGGAAATCAACAATAAAGTTAATTAAGATAACCTTCTATCTTCGGTCTGGAACAGGTAGTGGCTTTAGAAAGCCGTTATACATCTTATGCAAAGCTTTAGCTTATTAGTAGGTGTGTCAGCTAGAGATATACCTTTGTGTTATATTATATATATTTGGCTAGTAGTACTCCCGTTAGAGTAGTTCTAGGGTTTTCCCTTGGTCTAGGTGGCTGGCTACTAGTAGGTTATATACGTGTTTAAGGAGCTTAAGCTTAAGCTTATTATAATTAGGGATAACTAGGCGGTTCTAGTAGTACAAGCGGTCTCTATAAGCTTTATATTTACTTAGAGAGATCTTTTTAGAGCGTCTAACGCCATCTTGAATTAGCTTAAGTGTCTCTTAGATAAACTTATTGTTTGGGTATTTATTAATTATAATCTATTTAATTAATTAATTAGTTATTTTAAGGATATATATTATAAGGTCTTTAGCTAGGGGATTAAATAATTTGGGATGAAGTAGGGTTTAATTGCGGTAGGCGCGCGCTTCTTCCTATGCTGTTATGTCTTGTAAACGTTAAGTTAGGGCATTAGGTTTTTAACCTTAAACGCCTAGGCGGTATATAATTAAGAATTAGAATTAGGATAGATATTCTAACTAGCGGGCTTAATAGTGGCCTAGCTATTTTATGGTTATAAAGTACTATAGGTTCTTATAATTGTTAAGAACCTTAATTAGGAATCCAGCTCCTTCTAGTTCTGGTTGCCATTGCTTAAAGCATCTAATAATAGCTAGTAATTCTTTATTATAGATCTCGTAATTGCATTTGGCTAGGCTTAGTTATTTTAAAAAGTATACTATAGAATGCAATACTCCTTCCTTATTATATTAAGATAGAATGCCTCTAGTAATGTAATTAGATAAGTTAGCTTCTACAACACTTATTTAGTCTGGGTTAAAGTGTTAAAGTATAGGTATAGTAGTAAACATAACCTTTAGATAAGCGAAGGCCTTCTTATATTCCTTATTAAAGATAAAGGCTTTGTCCTTTTAGGTTAAGGCTATAAGGGGTAAGACTAAGGCGGAGAAGTTATTAATAAACTATTGGTAGAAGTTGGCGAAGCCTATAAAGGCCCTTACGTTCTTAACATTCTTGGGTTCTTGCTAGTTTACAATTGCTTTAACTTTCTTAGGGTCCATTTATATGCTATTTATGGAAATAATAAGTCCAAGGTATAGGACTTCTGTTTTATAGAATTTGCATTTATCTGTATCTAATTATAGGCCGGCTCCGTGCAAGGCTTATAGGACCAGTTTAATATATTTTTGGTGTTTAGCCAGACTATTGCTGTATATTAAGATGTTATTAATATAAGTAGTATATTGAAACGCTAGAACTTTTGGAGCTCTTGCTGTACTTAGCCCAAAAAGACCAAACTAACTAAAAGAACCCTGAAAAACACCCTGATAATCCCCTGAGATGTATGTATTATAGGGGAGGCACAGGTGGAATAACAGTGGTACGCAGTTGTGCGTAACTGCCAGACCTATACCTAATAATAGCCCCCTATAACAACAACAAGGACGGGCGAATACTACACTAGAAAGCGGAAATATCCCAATTAAGAAGGCATCTAATAAAATATAAAGCCTATTAGACGCGTCTAGTTTCCGGAACTATAGGGGAGTATCTGTTAGCTATTATAAACTAATACAGCTAGTAGAATGGCTTCAGTCTAGTAAACCTTAGGCGCCCCTCTAGCAAACCCTTAATTAAATCCTCTAATGGCTAAACAAAATTGAAGATAAACAAAACCCCCCCTAATAGGCAAACCGCACCTAGGCCGCCGTAGCTGCGCTCCTATAGCATAGGGAACCTACCCCCCTAAAGATAATAACTGGGCATACAATCACAATATGACCAAATATAGAAAAGGTAGAGAAACTTAGGGGATAATCAGAAACAGAAGTTCTTATAGAGATTTATAAGGAGGTCTATAACACCGTTATAGTTTAACACCTTAGGAGTGGAGACATTAGAGTTACCCTAAAGGACTAATAGGTAAAGGAACAGGCCGTAAGGGTAGGGGACAGGCTAGGAGAGCGTATTGGCATAAAAGTACTTTGTGAAGATTACCTAGTTGAAGTCCTATTGGTTTCCATAAGCCTTAGGGTAAAAAGGGGACGCCAGGCGGATAATACAGCAACTATATAGGAGATAGTAAAATAAACGGAACGCCTTATACTAGGACTTGTAATTACCCGGATCTAATAGCTTTAACAGGAAAATATAAACTAAGTATATAATAAGAATAATAAGAGGATATAAGGGGCGCTAAAGACTTGCTAGGGAAATAATAGACGAATATATAGCTCCCTTATCGTTAGCGTATATACACTAGGAATGCAAAAACTCCTTATCTAAAAAGAAATAATTATAAATGGCCTTATATACAATATAAAGCTCTATAACCACAGACTACACCTGGAATAATATTATTGCTGCGCATAATAGGGACACACCCAATCCATATACGCAGCATAGGTGTACTGCGGCCACTGTGCAGGCCCCTATAATATAAGATAATATATAAATTAAAACCAAATAAAATGCGCAAACTGTTACCAAAGCACATATAAGGCGTAGGAGAGAGAAGACTGCATTAAATACAGGAGATGGAAGGAAAGGGCTTAATAGCTATAGGAATAACTACACGCTAGGTTATATAAATGGAAACAATAGGTAATAAGCTAGAGGGACGTAGGTATCTTCCTAGCATTTCCTATCTTTAATACTAAGGGGCTAAGCCAGCCATCCCAAGCCTTAACGGGCTAAAAGTGACGCTGTATGACATTACTAGACCGAACAGGGATATAAGGGACATATAGGACATAAGGGAGAGAACGCCCAGTAGGAAGACCCCTATAGACAGCTATAGCAAGTTTAAGGCCGGGATAATTAAGAATTAGATTTAACATAGTAAATATAACACACGTAGCTAGCTTATAAGGGGTATATAGCTAACTGGCGAGAACAGGGGAAGAACTAGAGGCAATAACAGACTTAGATTTAGAAAGGCTAGTAGGAATATAAGATATAGAAATGGAAAGCTCTATATAAAATAAGTAGTGGCTAGGGAGTAAACACAGGAGACAGAAGTTCTGAACATTTTAGAGAAAGTAGAAACGGAAGAAGTAAGGAGTGAAAGAGAGGCGAAGGACCCCCGCTAGGGGTCCGCCACTTGACTATTATATAGTATAACTGCGGCAATACGAACCACTATCTAGCAAGGCCCTTACTAGACAGTCTAGACCTAGAGAAACACTATATTCTTGCTATATAAGAGCTGTATTATAATACCTATATATAATTAATATACTGCCCCTAAGGATTTTAGCTCCTGTATGAACCAAAAGCAGCCATACGTATATGCTTTATAATTAGCAAAAATATCAGCCTTGCCTTATGGTTATAGTAGGCAGTTAACCCAGATATTATAGTTATAACTATCTAGATATATAGGGGACTAGTATAAATTATTAATATCTATAACCCTAGGGTTAAAGGGGTAGCATAGACAGAGAATATTATATCTATAATAAGCTTGCTAGAAACTAAATACGCGGAGTTTATCCTACTAGGAGATATAAACCTCTACTACCTATAGTAGGGGGGCATCTATGTTGCTGCCAATTGACAGGCAGAGTGCCTACTAAGAGCTATAGATAATGGGGGCCTTAAGCTAGCTACCCCCCTAGGTGCAATTATATGGCAATAGGGCACTGCTAAAAATATAATTAACCTTATAATTATGGACGAAAACCTATACCAGAGACTTAAAAGGTGCTCCCCTAAAGAAGAATAGGCACTTATTTTAGACTATATCCCTATCTAGATACAACTAGATCTAGACATTAAGGCGCAACTAAATGGTAAAAGATACGCAATAAGGAAGCTTAACGTAGATAGCTTTCTTAATATAATTAAATAATAACTTTAAGACCTAGAAGAAATCTACCTAATACCAAATAAGCGAGGCTTATTAGCTACCCCTAAGGAAATTAATTAAAGACTAGAAAGGATCTAGGCAGTAATTAAAAGTAGGCTAAAAGAGTACTGCCTAGTTTTAAAACTAGGCCCTTATACGCGATATATATGGTCCGCATAGTGCGCGGCCCTTATAGCCGGCCAACGACAAGCAAGGAGGAAATATACAAGCAGCCACGATTCTGAGGATAAGAGATAATATAAAGACATAAGAAACTAGCTAAAGAATACCCTAAGAAAAGAAGTAAGGAATAACTAGAGATGGTTTATAAATAAATATACTACTAACCTAAGTCTCCCCTATAATAAGGGCCTTTGGACCATAGCGAAATGGGTAAAGAAAAAGGCGAAACGCCTAGTAGAAGATCTATACCTACTACCCCTATAAAGAGCAGGCAAACTATAGGCCATAAGCAATAATAACAAGAAGGTAAAGATCCTTATAGAAAGATTTTTCCCTTAACTGGCTCCAGTAGACCTTAGCAATATTACTAGTAAAACACCGGTGACTTGCCTAAGGGTTGACAGCGATATAACAACTAAAGAAATGGCTAAAACCATTAGCCGCCTCTTAAATAATATAGTACTAGGACTAGATAGGATCCTAAACAAAGCCCTAAAGACCTATGGACCACTTATAGCACCTTGGCTTGTAGACATAGCCAGAGTATATTTTATAATAGGCTACTACCCGTAACTTGGAAGATCTATAATGACGGTTGTCTTATAAAAAGAAGGTAAAGTAGACTACTTAATCCTAGGAAGCTACCGCCCTATTGCCTTAGAAAACACCCTAAGCAAGATCTTAGAAAAGGTTATAGCGGACTATATAGCAGATATGGTAGAGGAATATACCCTACTACCACAAAGCCAAATAGGGGTAAGAAAGAATCGCTTAATGCTATTAGCACTTACACTACTTGCTGCTACTATTAAAACTGCATGGGCTATGTGAAAGGACTTTATAGTATTAATACTTAGCCTAGATATTAGCGGCGCCTATAATAATATACCCTATAAGCGTCTCCTATACATCCTTAGGGCAAAGGGCTTCCCAGAATAGATTATTTAATTTATTTAAGGATTTACAGGCCAGAAAGAA
>Ga0307507_10003464_pt1 | contig 30528 bp, 3 predicted proteins | sample 7_EM_MG_FD_207223 | JGI IMG/M metagenome (GOLD analysis project Ga0307507, IMG submission 207223) | Populus trichocarpa ectomycorrhiza microbial communities from riparian zone in the Pacific Northwest, United States - 7_EM | ecosystem: Host-associated > Plants > Roots > Unclassified | place... | reverse complement strand
TTCCTTTAAATCTTCCCCAAAGCCTCTTCGCGCCCTTACATTACGTTGCGTTAAAAAAAAAAACTACTATTAAAATGGCAAACGAACCCAAATCCTCTTTAATAACTATAAGTATTATATCCCTAGTCAGGGAACAGTTGACCATAATATAACAGTCCTTTACGGATGCCTTAGCTTAGCAGTAGGCTGCACTAGAAGCCCAGCATTAGCAATTAATAGAAGTACTCCATAAAGAACTCCATAATGTCTAAGCATTTATATTAGAGACCCTAACACCGCCTATAAACAAAATTAATATAACTGTATCCAAACCTGGCCCCTTAAACGCGAACTTTAAACTAGTAATAGTAACTTAACCTATATTTATAACAAATTTAATACCCATTATAAAATCCAAAAAGCTCCCTAATCCTCCAATGTTTAATAGAAATTAAAACAACCTATATCCCTTTATAACCAAGCTCCATCTTAAACTCTTAATAAACTATAACTAATACCCCACTAAAGCTAGCAAAATTAGCTATAGAATATCTTGTTTAAGCAAGGACGCTGCACAAACTATAGATCTATTCTTCTATAATAGCACCTTCGTTAGTTTTAAAATCTTTATCTCCCTACTAGAATAAACGTATAATAACGCCAGCCGCGAATATATAGCTATTACTAAACTTAAAAACCTATAACAACGGAACCAAGAATTTACTAGCTTCTTTTCAGAATTTTTAGGCCTTATTGGCGAACTGGATTAGAATAAAGCCGCTAAAGTCGCTGCTCTTTAATAAGCTATTTTAGATGAGATTAGAGCCCAGTTAGTAGGTAGGGAACTACTAAAAGACCTACCCAAATTCGCTATAATATGTTAACAAATTAATAAGGACCTTTAATATAACAAATAAACTTATTCTCTAAAGCCAACTACGCCTTATATTTAAAACTCTATAAAACTAATATATACCCTAAAACGCGATCCCTCTCTAAACCTAAAAAGTTCTATATATGACCCTATAGACCTTAATACCACTTAATCTTATATACCCTTGGGAACCAATAAACAAAGAACTTAAGCCATAAATAGAGAATGCTTCGGATATGGTAAAAAAGGATATATTTAAAGGAATTGCCGAACTTACCCTTTTAAAAAAGTCCGCTATAGTTCCTCCTGGTCTTTAAATCGTACCTACTCCTTAAATTGCACTTATTCTTTAAGCCGTACTCACTCCTTAACCTATATTTATTCTATAAATTATACCTAGTTGTTATAAAGCATCTTACCCTTAGCTAACTTGGAAAATAAATTATTCTAGGGCTAAGTCACGCCTTAGGACAAGAAGTGGAAGAGTATAAGTATCTAGGCTCTTCTAGCGCTAATACATAACATAACTCCCTTAATATACTTAGCGAAATTCAAATACTTAGAAAATGGAAAAAGGTATAAATTCTTATAGATAGCGAAGCTACTAGTATAGGCTTTATTAATATAAACTACGCAAAAACCTAACGCCTAAATTTAAAGAAACTTAATAAGCCCTAAGGCCTATAAGGCTTTAACGGCAAACCCTTAATATATAGCAAATTAACGCACTACGCTCTTATAAAAATGCGGATAGGCGAACACCTTAAATACATTTCCTTATTTATAACACCCCTAAAGCAATATAAGATAATACTTAGACATAAATAGCTAAAACAACACAACCCTTTAATTAGCTAGGTTAAAGAAACACTAAAATTCTGCACAACCTACTGCCGAAGTTATTATTTAAAACACCACCAACCCTATAAACATGCACAAGATTATTTAAATTTAATATAATATAAACTACCCCTACCACGGACCCCAAACTAAAATAATACGGCTATAACTACTAATGGTAGTAAAGAATATAAAGACGTTATGCCGAAACCTCTTAAAATTTATATAGTATAAGCCGCACCTTTTATTTTGTTAGCACGAAAACGAGACCATAAAATCTTTACTATAACTATAGAAGATATTAAGAAAGCACTAGAACTAAAGCAATATATTAACCCTTAACCTTTTATACCTAAAGAGTACCATAATCTAATTAACAAGTTTAAGAAAAGATTCGCAGACTAACTACCCCTGCATTAGGATATATACAATTTTAAAATAGAACTTAAACCTAATATAACACCAAAGTTCGGACTGCTATATAGTATATTATGGGAAGAACTACTTATAATATAACAATACCTTAATAAGCATCTAGAAAAAGGATTTATTCGCCCTAGTTAATCTTTATTCGCCTTACCCATACTATTCATTAAAAAGCTAGGAGGAGGCTTAAAATTCTATATTAATTATTAAGCTCTAAACGCAATTACGATTTAAAACTAATATCCAATCCCCTTAATCTAAGAGACGCTTAACTGCCTGGCAAAGGCATAATATTTTACAAAGCTTAATATAGTCGCTACCTTTAATTAAATTCGCGTCTAAGAAGGAGACAAGAAATACATAGCCTTTTATATATAATAGGGACTCTTTAAATACCTAGTAATACCATTTAGTGTAAAGAACGGTCCTAGTACGTTTTAGCAATACGTTAATAATATACTTTATAAATTCCTTAATATATTTATTACCGCGTATATTAACGATATCTTAATCTACTTATCTTTGCTTTTTAAGCATTAAAAACACGTCCAAATGGTCCTTAAACATTTGCAAGATGCGGGTTTATAATGCGATATTAAGAAATGCAAGTTCTATATGTCCGAAGTTATATACCTAGGCCTAATTATATCCCGCAATAGAATTAAAATAGACCCTAAGAAGGTCGCTGCTATTATAAACTAGGGAAGCCCTAGTAACGTATAAGATATTTAAGGATTTCTAGGATTTGCAAATTTCTACCATTAATTTATTAACCACTTCTTAAAAATTGCCTAACCGTTAGTAAACTTAACAAGGAAGAACATAAAATTTAAATAAACTGCTAGATGCAAACAAGCTTTTAATAATTTAAAATAACGCTTTACAACCGCCCTAATTCTCGCTCACTTTGACCCTAACCTTAAATATGTCGTTAAAACAGACTTATCTAATTATGCCCTAGGGGGAGTGTTATTGCAGTATAATAAGAACGGTAAGCTATATCCAGTAGCCTTTCTTTCCTAAAAGCTCGCCCCTGCTGAATTAAACTACAAGATATACAATAAGGAACTACTTGCAATTGTTAGATGCTTTAAACAATAGCGTCTAGAACTTAAAGAATTGTTATTCCTAATACGTGTATTAACGGACCACAAGAACCTATAGTATTTTATAACTATAAAGCAATTAACGCAACGCTAAATTTGTTGGGCCGAATACCTCTTATAATTTGACTTTAAGATTATATACCAACTAGGTAAACTTAATTAGAAGCCTAACGCATTAATATAACAATTACAAGACCTACCTATAAACGCTTTAGATAAATGGATTACAAATCAATTACGGATCCTATTGCCCCCTAAACGTTTTAAGAAACTATATCCTATATTCCTAAATACGGAACTTAATAGAAACGAATTAGAAATTAATAAATAGGAAATAGAAATTAATAAGCTAATAGAATACGAATATAAGAACAACGTATAGATAGTAGATATAATAGAAGCGATTCAAACAGGAAAATAATAGTATAAAGATATTACACTCGCCAAATGCGAAATTCGTAACAATTAACTATACTATTAACAGAATATAGTAGTCCCGAATTCCAAACCTTTGCAATTTAAGATACTCAAATTTATATACAACTCTCCTATAGTGGGACATCCTAGCTATGTAAAAACGTACAAGATAGTCTAACGAGTATATTACTGGCCTATAATGCACAACTATATACGAAAATACATTTAAGCATATAGAACGTGTGTTCATAGAAAGACTTCTTATATAAAGAAACAAGAAGTACTTTAACCATTATCAATTCCAATACAAAGATAGCGTAATATCTCAATTAACTTCGTGGTAGATTTACCTAGCAGCAATAGATTTACAAATATTATAGTAGTAGTTAACCGCCTTATAAAAATGCAATATATGATTCCTATGGACTCAATTAATATTATCTTAGTAGCTAAATGTTTTGTTAAACACGTCTTTAAGCTATATAGACTCCCTAACTTAATAATATCCAACTATAGAAGCTAGTTCATTTTAGACTTCTAGTAAGCTCTATATAAACAATTAAGCATATAAATATAACTCTTAACTACATTTCATCTAGAGACAGATGGTTAAACTAAAATTGCAAACGCGATTATAGAACAATACCTATAAATATACTGCTCCTACCTATAAGATAACTGGGAAAAGTAGCTGCCTTTAGCTAAGTTTACTGCAAATAATACAATAAACAAATTAACAGGTATGACGCCGTTTTATGCAACCTACAGATAAGACCCTTAACTTAGATTTAAACCATAACCTAAAATTAATACAATAGGACCTATAATTAAACGGATTCAGTTAATTAATGCGTATAACTTCACTAATTAAATAAAGCAGTTAACGGAACTACTATAAAGTGAATTAATATACACTTAAATAGTATAGGAATGGCATGCAAACAAAGAACAAGCTCCCGCATAGGACTTTAAAGAAGGTGATATAGCTTACCTAAATATATAAAACATAAAGACTTAACGGCCCTTAAAGAAACTTAATTAGAAGTTTATAGGCCCATACTAAATTAAAAAGAAACTTAATTAGAAGTTTATAGGCCCATACTAAATTAAAAAGAAACTTAATTAGAAGTTTATAGGCCCATACTAAATTAAAAAGAAACTAAGCCCATACGCCTATAAGCTTAAACTGCTAACTAAGATAAAAATACACCTAACGTTTTATATAAGCTTGCTGCAACCTTTAAAAAGTAAACCTTTAACTTGCAAAGTGCCACCGCTACCTCCTATAATTATTAACAACAGTAACGGTTCTTACTTTATTAACTTAATTAATAATATGCGATGGAAAAAATAATCTAAATAATTTAAACTTCTTGTTAAGTGGGAAGGATATAAAATATAAACCTAGGAAACCTATAATCAGATTAAGGCCAACGCGCCTTCCTTAGTAAAAGAGTTCTATAAGGACCATCCTTCACGGCCTACTCTAGCTGGATAGATACGACATAAAGGCAAATAACTGCCACCCAACATAAATACACGAAACTCGAATTTAAAAAGAACTTAAAATAAGTCATAACATTTATAACGCGATCACATAATATATAAGATATTAAGGAACTTTAACTGGCAGTTAAAGTTGTCTAATTGGTCAGATCTACCTTGCCAAGACTACCACCTAACGCGAAAATACAACACGCAATAAAAAAATTATAAACTCTCGACTAAATTGAATTATTTTGAACCTTTAGTTAAAAGGGGGGGTACTATAACAGGACTAGCCTAGTTATAGTAGGAATGTCTTAGTAAAACACTTAATAGATAAACCGGGGTGCAGCTGACTAAGGTCACGGAAAAGTTGAACAAGGTCACCGATGGGGTCGGCGAAAGTTAAACAGGGTTACCGATGGAACCACCAGCAAAAGGTTGGCGGGGTTACACTTTTACCCATATAAAACGCGCATTAGTAGCCATATTTAACTTAAGCGACCGCATAAACCAAAATACCTGGGGCATATGCTACGCATACGCATGTAGGCACACAGATATACACATACACATGCATATACATATACACATACACACATATATATAGACGCGCATTTATATGTGCCTCGCTATATTAATAATAATTAAAAACTATACTAAAGCAAACGAGAGTATAGTAGGGTGGCTAAACGGCCTACCAGTAAGTTTGTATAACCATATGCTACGCATATGCTAAGTATACGCAGGTATTCCAGAGCGTACCTAATATTAAACACGAAGACGATAGTTCTTAAGATGGTATAATTAATAGAGAGAGTATTAAAGATAAGAAAGCTGAGGAGGGTAAGGGTTAAGATAGTATATAATAGTGGCTTCTATTTTATATGGGTCTCTCTAAGGTAAGACTATATACGACTCTATACATAGGCTATGTATATGCTTAGAATAGCCAGAGCACACTCTAAGATTATGGAGCACTTGTTAGCTCCAACGGCAAGTATTAAGTTATCGTCCAAGAGGCAATAGACTATATTATAGTGCCAGAATATCCAGCGACCAGAAAAGAAGGAATTGCATACTTTGTCTATAAAGTAACACCTTTACTATCTATAGAAGTAGATAAAGAAACAGTACGCGATGTTATTAAGTAGTATATATTAAAGGTAAGCAACGCACATACTAGGCATATACTGTATTTATACCTCTAGTAGATTTAATTCTTATTCCATTAAACTGGTAACCCTAAGATTACACGACTATGACTTCTTAAAGAAACCGATAATTGGGAAAGTGAAAAAGCATTTTATTAAGCGTTTAAATGCAGCAGTATTAGACACTGTAAGTACGCCTATAAGGATATGCTCTGCATGTACTTAGCATATAATTGGGTTAAGCTTAAATCAATTAATAACCTTTAAAAGCGTAGTAGTCGTCCATACCAGGCAGTAGAGATTGGTGAAAAGCTTAAGCAAAGCATAGAGAAGTAAGCATTATCTATGTATATTAGGCATATGCTTATAATATACAGCTACTACCACAGCATTCTATAATTATGGCGGTAGTGTATCCACCCTAGTATATAAGAATGTGTATATAGTAAAAGCAGACTAATAATGTTTTTTTTAGCATGGAGTACGTATATGGCCAGCGTATGCGTGATATATGCTTATTATATACAGGTAGAGTTTATCGGTTATTCTAGCAGTAGTAATACTGAACTATGGCATACTGCCTAGTCTTTATTACCGACAACTGCCTGGGTAGATATTCGATACCTTTGTCTACTTGTTAAATATAGAGTTTAGGAAATTAAACGAGAATGTACCTATATTGGACACGCAATATTAAAGCGAAAATATTATGGTACGTAATGTATATATTATGCATACGCTATGCATATGCTGAGTATATATAGGGTTCGATTACCCGCAAGGCTAAGGTAAGGTAGTAGGCCGCGTATACGGTATATAGTTAGATTATTATATTCCTGTTAATATAGCACGATATCCTTATATTTGCCTTATTACTTGGAATTCTTATATATATTATCTACTGTACCTAATAAAGCTACCAATTGACCTTGCTAATAATATAGTTAAAGTAATAAGGCAGGTGGAAGTCCTAAGCCTTACTACATATATGCCCTATATATCTATAGTATATGCGAATAAAACTACTTACTATTATATAGGTCGATTTATCCTATTACTGCAGTACTATATTTTATATCGGAAGTATAGGGCGTAGACACTATGTGCAGTGCATAGTAGTCTTAATATTAAGGATTAAATTACCGCTCTAATTAGAAAGGAAAGGATGCTATAATTCCTAGAGGGAACGGCATATACAGGTAAGTATAGGTTAGATATATGCTAAGTATATATAGAGCCTAAGTAGAGCAGGTATACTATGTGAGTTCTTTATTAATTAACATAAAGAGAACACTAAGTAATGGATTTGGGTAATTTATAACTTTAATGATAAGCATTTCCTTATCGTATGCTATACGTACGCGTAAGCTAAGGCATTCTAACGCGTAACATGTATCAAAATGGACCTATTATTTAAGATGGTTTAAGGCAAAACGAATCTATTCTTAATTGTAGGATAGGACGAGAATTCCAAATATATACATGTCCTATGCTATGCATATGCCATATATACACTAATATTAATAATAGGAATTAAGGTGTGGGTATACGCCTTTCTTAACCTAGAAACACATACTGCGTATATAAAGATATTTGAGCTAGTGTTTAAGGTTTTAGGTAATGCTGCTTAATTACCTATACAATTTGTATATATTTATGGAACCGGACTTCGCATAGCTACTATTAATATGTGCAAGAAATAAGCTGGCGGTAAGTATACATTCTATATACGCTTTATATATGCCTAGCATATGCTTATAACATATAGGCTTTAGGGACTACCTATATATACTTAATCCATCCCGTAAATGGGATGAACACCTTTAGTATATACTTATATTCTGCCTAGTATATATTAAACGGAACTTTACAAAGCGCTTTCCAACTCATAAAGCAAGATATATTATAGAGCAGATATAGAAAGCGGAGATAGAGCAGAAACTAATTACGCGTATATAAAGCATATGCACACTACATCCGGAGCTTATATCTTGGATAAACAATAAGAAGAAAATATAGATACTAGCCGGGCTTATAAAGGAAAAGTTAAAAATCCCTTATAAGTGGTGGGTATATGCACGGAAGCATACTGGAATTGGTAAAAGTAGTTACTTTTAAGATAATAACTTTACTGGTTGAAAATTATGCGTGCTTACCACAGTGCTACGGTAAATATATACGCTCTGTATATACACCGCATATTTTAATATTTTAGTAAAGGCTTAAACTCTATATATAAGAAATGTTTAATATATAAGAGCTATATAAAGAGGCGGGAATAGATAATATATAGAAAAATTATTACAACTTAAAGCGGATAGTAGTACAGCTATAGAAACAATATATATATATACGCTATAAATATAAAGTATATACTAAGCTTAGGTAGCGCAGAAACAGCAAAAAGTAGTTAAGCGGCAAGCTGGAAATCCTGGGCTAAATCTTCCCTAAAATCCTTAAAACCCATTTAACACCCCTAAACCTACTATATTTAGTAAACAGAATATATCGCAGATAAGTATAGTAGATAATGATATTATATTAATATTGGATATATTACGCATATCTACCATATATACAGTGTAGATGCTACTACTACTATCTTAAAGTTAAACACCCCAGACTGTAGGTAAGAGGCATAGGTCTTACCTATCTATAGAGGAGCTAAAAAAGGAGGTATATACGCTATATATAGAAAATATAGAGCGACGAATTAATAAATTAAAACAGGCTAAAGATATATATAATAAAGCAAAGGAACTGGCAGAGCTTAAAAAGTAGGCGTAGGAGCATAGTGTTAGCATATAGGTGTATATATAAGGTATATGCATAGCAAATATCACGTAGAGTTCTATTACCATAAATAAAGAATTAATTAATGTAGGCCTATTAGCCCGCGCCCTATATTAGGCATATGCCTAGCCTATCCGCTAAATAAACTCCACTAAAACTCTAACTATATGTACTGCATACTGTGTATGCAGTGTGCAGGCCTAGCGTATGCTAGGACTTAAAGTATAAGACTAGCTTCCCTTACGGTGCAAAAAAGGCGAGATAACTAGTAGGTCCCGCCTATAGCTTATATAAAGCATAAGTATAATATATGTAATAGACGGAACTAAACTTACTAGAGCTCTTACTACTACTATAATAACGGCCGGTTGGTTTTCTAGCCCCTGCTACTAAATATTAGTAGTGCATATATAGGGTATATGCAAGGAAAACTTGCCCTTTTAATAGCAGGTGGATGGTAAGGAAGACTCCTCGCAGTTGCCTAGGGGGGTTGGGCTATACTACGCATATAGTTAGCATATGCCGAATACATGCAGGTAAAATACTGACCTTGCGCTTTAAGCTAGTGGATGGAGTGGATAGGCCAACGTACTGTTTCTCTTATATTAGTATATGCCTAGCATAAGCATATGTTGATCTATGGTTAGTAGAAGACATTAGGGGTTTGCATATACGTAGTATATACGCATATAAGCTAGCAATATAACTAAGTAGTAGTGTTAGTAATGCATATACAGGGCCTATATAAAGTTGGACTTTGCCAGTGTCCTAAATATAAAGACGAGCGTTCGTTTCCAAATCAGGCAGTAGTCCTAGTAGTGGCCGTAATTATCCCTTATATATGCTACCCTTAGGCCTATAAGTACTATAGGGTTTAAAATTAAACTTAGGGGGAATAAGTATATAGATATATAGATAAATAGACATATTAGGGTATGGTGTGTATATATAGAAGCAATACTAGTACTCTTACCTCGCAATAAAATTGCCTGCTAAATTAGGTAGTAAACCCCTAGTCTTAGGCACTATATCTAATTAGTTTAGGCTAGGTATATGCTAGGTATAGAGTAAGCATACGCAATCGCAGTATAGGCGTCTATATACTCTGCAATCCTCGACCCCAAAGGGCTACGGCTATATTTAGTGTTAGTACTGTATATATATTGCATATATATAACCTACCTAGGCTTATGCAGGTACCTAGTATCCTATTAGCCACCAAAGAAAATAAAACACTTTAGGGCACTATGTTGTATTAGCGTTGCATATACGTAGCATATACTAGGCATATACTTCTCTCCCGCAATCAGCTCCACGGCCAATATATTAGTAGTAGAAGGGTTGGTTACTGTATATAGTGAGCGTATACCTTAGCTGCTATTATACGGTAATACATACAGGCACCGCTGTGCTTGTTGCGGATATAGCGGCGGTACTGCAACTATATTAGTAGATGGAGTAGATGCTATATATATGCGGAATATACACTTAGCTAGGCGGTAAAGACCTAGCCGCACATCTGCGTGCTATTTACTGCAATGTTACAGCTATGTTTGTTGTCAGCATATGCTATATAGAAGGTATAAATATGCGACCTATACTATGGAGTTAATAGCAGATAATACGGACGCGGGATTAGGTAGGTCTAGTTTACACTTAGCATATATATACTCTTTACGTTGAGCTCTTCTAGCACCTACTTATATTATCTTATACCGTCACAGCTGGGGCTGCTTTAGGTTAGTATATGCTATAGATATACGGCACTTAGTTTACTTATACCTTCCACCTACTACTGCTGCTGCGGCGTATACTTTATCTATTATAAGCATATGCCTTATATATGCGTTCTCTATAACTAACCTAGTATCACCTAGTTGGGGTTAGGGTTAGGGATCGGGCCTATATACTTCTATTAGTATATGCTTCTTGTGGGCATATATAAAGCATATACTTACTATAGTGGTAGCTAAAGGTGCTAGGGTTGTTTGCGCCGGCCACCTACGGATTATTGAAATCTATAATTAAGAGGGTGCTTATAGTGAGCGTAAGCAGGGTGTATATAAGAGTAAAGTTTAGTAGTTAAAATTAACTAGCACTATATTAGCATATGCAACACTTATATATAGGTTATGCAGGACATACCCATAGTGTATACTGTGGTGGTGTTATGGAGAAGTTATAGTGCGACCGCTGTTGTGGATATGCAACGCGTATGCACAGGCCATGTTTTAATAACTTAGCTCGCGTATTTCATACTGCAGCTAGTGGGATGTATATGCCCTACATATACATATTAAGTGTTATATTATATTCGTTATTTATTAAATACTTTAAATTCTATATATTAAAATTTTTGGGTATATACGCTGCATATACACAAACTTAGCGGGGTGAGTGGGGCTAAAAGTTAAGTAGGGTTAGAAGTTGAGCAAGGTTATAAAGTTAAACTTAAAGTTCTAACCCTGTTAAACTTTGTGACCTCGCCAAGCTTTTCCGTGACCTTGCCGAGCTGCGACCCCCAGATAAACTTGACGCCTTAATTAACTTCTGCCAAGTTCTGCCAGATCAATCGAATTCTACCGAAGTCCGTCCGCGTGCGTATGTGCGCACGCATCGACCAAGACCCCTAACTATTTAATTACAAGATTCTCTGGTTATTCCTTTCTCTTTTTTACGCAATGTCTTGTTCTCTTCAAGAGCTATATACCCTTAGATTTAGATAGAATTTATATTATTCCTTTAAATCTTCCCCAAAGCCTCTTCGCGCCCTTACACTAATATACTACCTATCTCTAGAAAAGCTCGAATACAGCTTGCTATCCAGGCTCTTGATACTGGCCAGATTTATAGCATTCAACACACTATACATAACTTTAACGTGCCCTTTTCAAGCCTATAGACGCGACGCGCCGGAACTGCCTTACAACGCGATACTAAGCCGAAATTAATAAAGCTTACGGTAACCAAGAAAGAGGCGATAAAGCAGTATATTCTTAAGCTAGATTTAAGAGGATTTGCCCCTCCACTTAATACTATTCAAGATATGGCTAATAAACTATTGGTTAAGCAGTAAAGGGACCCAGTAGGCATAAACTAGCTATATAGCTTTATTAAGCGTACCCCAGAGATTAAAACAAAGTATAATTAAAAGCTAGACTACCAGCGTTATAAATAGGAAAAACCAGCAATTATATAAGGTTAGTTTAACCTTGTATAGAATATAAAGGCCAAATATGGTATATAGGACAAAGATATATATAACTTTAACAAATCTAGCTTCCAAATGGGTATAATAACCTAGTAAAAAGTTAGCACAGGCTCTAAAAGACGGCATTAACCAAAGGCTGTTTAGCTAGATAACCATAAGTGGGTTATAGTAATCCAGGCTATTAACGCGTTAGGATATATACTTTCACCCTTTATTATCTATAAGGGTAAAAACCACCTCTCTACCTGGTACCAGGAAATTAATATACTAGCCTAATAGGCATTTAGGGTTTCTAATAACGGCTAGATAACGAATAAGCTTAGTTTCTAGTGGTTAAAGCATTTTAACACGCATATAAAGGAGCGTACTGTAGGCGCGTACCGTCTATTAATTATAAACGGCCACAAGAGCTATAACTCGCTACAATTTACTAAATACTGTAAGGAGAATAAGATAATTACTTTATATATACCGCCATATTTATTATATATCTTGCAGCCACTAAATATAGGTTGTTTTTCGCCTTTAAAATGGGCGTATAGGCGCCAAGTTAAGAAGCTAGTACGTAACCAGTTTAACTATATTACTAAAATAGAGTTCTTACCAGCCTTCTAGGACGCGTTTAACGTGTCTATTACTAAGAGTAATATCTAAGGAAGCTTTTAAGGCGCTGGCCTAGTTCCGTTTAACCCAGATATAGTAATATTAAAGCTTAACATTCGATTACGCACGCCTACACCACCTACCACTTAAGATACCATATAGTAGTTAAAAACCCCTAGTAACCACCTCGAATTTAGATTATAAACGAAGCTAATTAGTAATAAGTTAGGTAGCTTACTATCTTCCTTAAAGGAAGGGTTTAATTAGCTTATTAAAGGTACCCTTATAATAGCTCATCAGATAGTATTGTTACGGACGCTTTAAGTACAATGTTACAACTACTTGGGGAAGAGTCGCAGGAAGCTAGTTGGTTAATATAGGCACAATCCAGGATGGATCCAGTAGAGTTATGTAACGAGGAATGGTAACCGAGGTCACGTAGTGTGCTCTGTAAGGCCTGTAAGGTCTATAAGGTCTGTTATATACCTTATATACCTCACATACCTTACGTACAAGAGAGGATTTCTTAGGAGTATGGTTATGTATTTAAAGGACCTCAGTCCCTACCGTAGATAGTTCTCTCCTTGTAGTGAATCTTAGAATACAATTAGAGTTAATCTATTAGGTAACCACTCCACTAGTTATTATTATGTTATTATTTTGTTCTTACCTATATACCTAGCCTAATAACAGGACCTACCGTAGTTCCTACTATAAGGTTCCATTACACATTTACTACTAAGGTTATAGTATTAAACAAGATTAAATAATATGCCACCTAAAGCACTAGTTATAACGGCGTTGACGATAGCCACAACCTTAGGGCCAGGTGATACCAGTATAGACAATAGGGATTCTTAAGTGGTTATACAAGGTTAGTTATAGGAAATGGTTAATTACTTATAAAATAATAATAGGATACTTAAAGAACGCATTAATGGAATTAGAGTAGCAAAAATTAAGTTACCTTTAATTAAATAATTCTTAGGAGAGAAGTTAAAGCTTAAGGGATTTCTTACACAGATGCACTTTAAGGTAGTATAGAAAGGAGCGAAGTTAGCAATATTATTAGATTAAGTAGCCTATGCAGGATTGTTCCTAACGGGGAGGGCACTTAAGTGGTTTAAACCGTATCTTACGGAAATATAGGCTAATAGTATAACAACTACTAACCAGGACGTATGGTATATATTTACTAGTTAGAACGGGTTCGCGGAACAACTAACGCAGATATTTAAAAACCTAAAGGCTATAACCACAGCGGAATAAAAGCTTTAGAACTTAGTACAACATACTTTAGTAATTAAGTATATAACACAGTTTCAAACACTAGCTATATAGGTTGAGTGGAATAATAGGGCGCTTATGGCATAGTATAAATAGGGACTTAAGGCTAAAGTCCAGGACGCAATTATCCTAATAGAAGATGCAGATATTCTAAGAGAGTTAATAAATTAGTTAATAAAGATTAATAATAGGATCTATTAAAGGGAACAAGCTAAGAGAGGGTAAGACAGAGTTCTATAGTTATATAAGGCGTAGAGTACGTAATAATAAACACAGAGTTAAAAACTATGGAATGGCGCAAAGCTAATAGACCTAAGCGGTACTAAAGAAACCTAAAGGTGGGAAAAGAAACTATAGAAACCTAGAGGTTAAGGATTAAGTAATTAAAGGACCTAAAAGTAGAGGCTAAACCAGGGATCTCAGCAGTAGAAGATATTTAGGCGGACTCTATAGCAAGAAAAATAGTTTAAAGATAGGGCTTATATAAATTATAGAAAATAAGGTCATTTTGCCAGAGACTATAGAGGTGGTTAGAGTAACCACGCGGTAAAGGGAACTAGGCTAGCAGACAGCACGTATATACAGAGGGATAATAGTACACTGCAAGGAATAAAAGAGTGTTTAATTAACAGTTTTATGTATTATTATAACAACATATGCCGAATTCATAAGGACGCCAAATATAGCGCAAGCTATTAGCTATAGGAGCCATTATTATCTAAGTTTAAAGGAACCAATAAACCAGCTTATAGATTAGACATTAAAGATAATAAGTTTAATATAGGTGAAGCATTTACCAATAATAAGGCAATAAGGGCAGCTTACTAAAAGTATACAAACCTTAAAGAAGTTAAAATAGAAGTAGAGACTAAGACTATTACAGAACAAGGTTTAGTAACGGGTATTATAACACTATTAGATACGATTTCCATTGCTTTATAAGATAATAGGAGTAATGTTTAGAAGAAACTAAGCAAGTAGATAACTGCTAGCGCTAGCTTATTACTTAATAAAGGCAAAAGGCTACAGGTTTAAGATTCTTAAGAAGAGATAAAAGAAGCTTAAGATTCTTAAAACAAGATAAGATATACCTAAGGACCTATAACAGACAAAAACTAATGGGAAAGGGCAGCGACTTAGTTTAGTAATAAACGAATAAGTATAGGACGCAAGTTTAAAAACTATAAGTTTAGAGAACGAATAAGAACGTCAACAATCCTAAGTAAATATAGTGTTTAGCCTAAAGATTAAATAGTTAATACTAGGATTAAAAAGCAAGACAACTACAAAGATCTAGCTATAAAACGCAGAAAATAAGAAACTATAAATAAGTTTAGAATGAGAATTATTACATAGCAAAAGCAAAAGCTAGACAAGAGGTCAGCTATACTAGGTTATATAAGGGATAGAGCACCTGTATAAAGAGTTACTAATAGGCCAAGTATAGGGACACCTAGGGTAAAATGGTTAGATAAATTGGAACAAGAAAAGGATCTAGACATCCTAACTAGGTTTAAAGAAAGACATACTAAAGGATATTATAATATAGCAATAACAAGGTACTTTCTAACAGAAAAACTATACACACTAAACTAGTTATATGGAAAGTGGTATAGGCAACAATACAGTAATAAATAGGAAGACTTTTATATATAGCTAAATAAAAAAGTTATCTAAGACCAACCTATTACGGAAAAACGTATAAGTTATATTAAAGGAGTATTAATTATAATGTTAAGGAACCTAGAAGAAGGATCTAGGGACTAAAGAAGTAAATAATAAGTCTTAATACCCACAGTAGAGATACTAGTAGTTAGGTTAACTAGGTATAGGTTTAAACTTAAAAATAAAGATAAACTAAAAGTTAACCTAAAGCATGCAGCGCATTACACACTATCGTGGATAGCTTATATGGAGGATATATATAACATATATAGAGCACCTAAAGACAAGAACCAGAAGTACCTAGTAAGGATATATTAGGCACTAGAGGAAAAGCGGTTTAGAAATACTAAGTATATACATAGTTAGCACCTAGTAGAAGTGTAAGGTTAAGGGGACTTAATACTTTAACCAGGAAGATTCCTTACGGAAAAATACCTAGATAGATAATAGTAGTAGGAGTACCTAGAGAACACTTATCTATAGTATATAGAGGAAAAGAAATAAACTAAGTATTAGCCTAAGTTAGACTAAGTATAGGTAGGATCTAGCAGCCAACAGTTAGGAAAAGGGGAGGCGTATAGAACTAGAGGGAACTAGTATTAGAGCCTTAGACCCTTAAAGGAATTTAAGGACAACACCTAAATTTATAAGTTAAATAGCAAGATCAGCAGTTTGAAGTATTAGTAGATAGTAGAGTAATTAAAAACCACATATTACTAAAGGCAGTAGAAAGGATAGGGTTACTATACAGACAAAAAGAATACCCGTATCTATTTATAACAATTTTAGGAGATTAGATAGCCTATAGAGAAAGTATTATTAATCTTAAAATAGGACCTATTCAGATAACTATTAAAGGGAGACCAGTTAGAATGTCTTTTAATATCCTACTATTAGGACAGAATAAGGCGATACTAGAAATGCCTTAGTTATAGGAGTATAATCTAAAGATTAATTGGGTTATAGGTTAAGTCAATATTAAGAATACTTAATAGCGCAAAGTGCGACAATAAACCAAGTTGGTATAGTATTAAGTTAGAGCGACATATAAAGAGACTAAGTAAGGCTTAAGTTATATACTAAAGAGATACTACAAGTATGGTAAAAAGTTATGGTTACTAGAAAGTAAAAAGCTGTTAAAGTATATAGTATGGGACCATAAGATAGAATTAGAAGAGAGAATAAGTCTAAAGTTCTTTTTAATCTATAAGCTTACTAAAACAAAGTTAGTAGCACTTAAGGAGTTTATCTAGGAGAACTTATGCAAGGGATATATTAGACTGTTATAGTTATTAGTAGGATATCTAGTACTGTTTATCCTAAAGAAGAACAGAAAACTTAGAATATATATAAACTACAGATAGTTAAACAGTATTACTAGGAAGGATAAGTATCCTTTACCCTTAATTAGCGAAATCTAAGATAGAATAGGCAACATAAAGATCTTTATAAAGATAGATCTAAGGTGGGCATACCATTAGATTAGGATTAAGGAAGGCAACGAATAAAAGGCAGCCTTTAGGTTAAAGGAAGAACTATATAAGCCATTAGTCATGCAATTTAGGCTTATAAATATACTAGCAACGTTCTAGAAGCAAATTAATAGTGTATTAGGAGAACACCTAGATAAATTTATTATAGTATACCTTAATAACATTATTATCTACTTAGAGAGTAAGGAAGAACATAGAGAACATATTAAATAGGTCTTAAAGAGACTATAAAAAAAATAGATGCCAGTAGCAATTAAAAAATGCAAGTTCTTCACCAAAAAGACCAATTTTATTAGATTTATTATTAAACTAGGCCAACTTAGTATAGATCTAAAAAAGATTAAAGCTATAGTAAATTGGCAAGAACTAGAAAACATTATACAGTTAAGATTGTTCCTAGGGTTCTGTAATTACTATAGAAGGTTCGTAGCGCAATAGTTAAAGAATATTAAGCTACTTATGCGGTTAACCAAGAAACAAGAACTATAGGTATAGGGGAAAAAGCAACAAGAACTATTTAAGAAAGTTAAAGGGTTATTTACCTAAGAGCTAGTTCTTAAGATCTATTAACTAGGTCTAGAGATAGTTATAAAAACAAATATATTAGACTTTGCACTAGGGGCATACTTTATATAGAAATATTAAGATAGATAGCACCTAATGGCATACTATAGTCAAAAAATAACACTACTAGAGTTAAACTATAACATCTACAACAAGAAGTTGTTAGGTATAGTTACAGTACTTAAAAAATAGAGAGCATTCTTATAAAGTACAGAGAAACCATTTATAGTTAGAATAGACTATAAAAACCTTATAGGATTCCTAACAACAAAGGAACTCAACTAAAGATAGGTTAGATAGGCGGAAATGCTTATAGAATACTATTTCAAAATTCAGTATACTAAGGGTACAGATAATGCACGAGTAGACGTGCTAAGTAGAAAGGCTAAACTATAAAGTAATAAAAAGCTATTAGGAGCTTTATTACAAAAGGATTAAGATAGATTAATTAGGTATAATTATCTAAAGATTATAGTAACTAAGGAAAGTTAGATCCATAAATTACTAGAGAGTAATTAGACATAAAAGATCTAAAAAGCATAGGTAGAGGATTTAGACTTAGAGTAATATAAAAATAGAGAAGTAACGTATATGCCTAAGTCTATTACAGAAGAATTTATTAAGGAATTCTATAAGGGAATAATATAAGGACACAACGGAGCTATAGGCTTAGTGTTAAGACTTTAAGAGGAGTATATTATTTAAGGAATCTGGGGACTAGTATAATAAGTTATAAAGGAATATCTAGATTGCTAAAAAAACAAACTAATAAGGTATAAGCTGTATAGAGGGCTATAACCTATTAAAATACCAGGAAGACCATAGGAAGTTATATTATGGGACTTTATTATTAAGTTACTAAAGTTAAGAGATCCTATTATAGGATAAGATTATAACGCAATCTTAGTAATAGTGAATAAGCTAATAAAGTAGGGATACTTTATAGTATGCACTAAAGAAATATTAGCAAAAGATGTCGCTAGAATCTATATAAAGGAAGTGTTTATAAGACATAGAGCACTAGATAAGATTATATCAGACAGAGATCTAAGATTTATAGTAGTATTTTAGGAAGTGTTTCTAGCAGAATAGGGAGTTTACGTAGTAATATCTATAGCGTATTATCTATAGACGGATAGATAAATAGAAAGACTAAACTAGACACTAGAGTAGTATCTAAGGCATTATATTAATTACATATAAAATAATTGGGTATTATTATTACTAGTTATACAGTTTGCATATAATACAACACTATAAGAAGAAATGGGGATATTACCGTTTAAGGCAAACTACGGATATAAACTAAGAATATTATTATCGCCATATTAAGCAAAAAAGATAAGTAGCATAGCTAAGCAAAGAATAGAAATGTTAATGAATCTTTATATAGACCTTAAAGAAACAGCTAAACTAGTATAAGAATAAATAAAAAGGTACTATAATACTAAAAGATCTAAGGGACCAAATCTTAAGGAGGGAGATAAAGTGTGGCTACTATATAAAAATTTTAAGAGTTAATAATTAAGCAAAAAGTTAGACTATGTTAGACTAGGACCTTTCGAAATTAAATAAAGAATTTTATTAGTTACGTATAAGTTAAACTTACTAGCTAAAATAAAAATCTACCTTATATAATATGTCACAATACTAGAGCTAGTATATGGGAATATTAAGCTACTAGTCTACAAGGCAGACATATATAGAGGATAAGAGGAAGATGAATAGTAAGTTTTAAAGATTATTAGTTATAAGGATATAGATAATAAAACGTGGTATAAAGTAAAGTAAATAGGCTATAGTGAGACTACCTAGAAACTACTAAGCAACCTAGAGAACGCTATAGGAAAGGTAAAAAAGTATTAGAAGAAAGCAGGTTAGGGAGTATTAAAAAAGGATTGCCAAAAAATAAGTCACCTAAGGGGGACCTAAGAGGAGCAATTGCTAAGCTACTTAGAGTTATTTCCCTTATAGGAGGAGAGCTAGTCCTTTTGTTACCTAGCTTATTAAGACCTTATTGGACTAGTTTCTACTCCTTAGAACAAACCTTCTCACGCACTTTCTTAAGACAAAGAAGACGGGCGGAGGCCGATAAACGGGCTTTAAGGGCACGTTGTTAAGCAGCTATAGCCTCCTACTCTGCTTCCCGCGAACGGTAAAGTTTATTTAAGGCGCTTAAGAGCTTACCATTAAGCTTTATAGTGGTAGATTGAACATGAGACCCTATAATAAGTTACTTAGGGAATATAAAGACTGTTAAGAGTTATAGGACGTGTATACTTAGTGTTAGAGACTAAGCGAACATCGTAGGATAATTAAACGTTTGACTTTATACACTCTAAATAGGAAGAGGGTTGCCAAGATAAAGGACTTGCTAGCGTAATATAAACTAACCCCTCTTTCGCATATCGAGAATATGGAGACGGCATGACTTTACTAAGCGATAGTATAGCAGCCACAGTACGGGCACGTCGTTGGAACGAAGAAGAAGAAGAAGCTTTAGGTATAATAAGTAAGGATATCAACCAGACTAATTAAATAGACATTACACCTCTAGTGGATAACTTGGAGATGTTAGAAATCTTTAAGGACAAAGATAAAGAGGAGGGAGATGGTATTACAGACGCTTTAAGTACAATGTTATAACTACTTAGGGAAGAGTTGTAGGAAGCTAGTTAGTTAATATAGGCACAATCTAGAATAGATTTGGTAGAGCTATATAACAAGGAATAGTAACTAAGGTTATATAGTGTGCTTTATAAGGTCTATAAGGTCTATAAGGTCTGTTACATACCTTATATACCTTACGTACCTTACGTACAAGAGAGGATTTCTTAGGAGTATGGTTATATATTTAAAGGACCTTAGTCCCTACTGTAGATAGTTCTCTCCTTGTAGTGAATCTTAGAATATAATTGGAGTTAATCTGTTAGGCAACTACTCTACCAGTTGTTATTACGTTGTTGTTTTGTTCTTACCTATATACCCAGCCCAATAATAGGACCTACCGTAGTTCCTACTACAAGGTTCCGTTATAAGTATTATGGCGCGATTAAATTACTAAGCTTAAAGTAGCCAATAAGGCTGCAACCTAATAGAGGTAGTATAAAAGAAAGCGTATCTAGTAAGGAGGAGTCCTTACCTTTAAGGCTGGCTCGTAGTTAGTTGCTGAGGGCTCTACTACTGCAACTTCTAGTAGTAAAAAGAGTTGGGGTAAGGCAAGGGCAGATGGGGTTGAACTAACTTAAAGGCGCTGTGGCAACTGCGGTGGGACTGGGCATAACGCTTAAATGTGCTAAACGAAGAATCTACTATAGAATCTAGTAGCGATAAGGAATCAGAGATAGATTATAGTAAGGCGGAGTAGTTCATTACATAGTTCGTTATATTTAGTGTGGTCTTGGCAAACTAATTAGCTTACCCGTTTAATCAGCCCACCTATGAAATACGTTATAGTCTTTGGCAAAATAACCCTGTTTTCTATAATTTATATAAGCTCCTTTTTTAAACTATTCTTCTTATTATAAAGTCCGCCTAAACATCTTCTACTGCTAAGATCCCTAGTTTAACCTCTGCTTCTTAGTCCTATAATTACTTAATCCTTAACCTTTAAGTTTCTATAATTTCTTATTCTATCTCTTAGATTCTTTAGTACTACTTAGGTTTATTAGCTCTGGTCTACCATTCTATAGTTTATAACTCTATATTTATTATTGCGTGCTATATACCTTATATAACTATAGAACTCTATTTTTCCCTTTTTTAGCTTATTCCCTTTAGTAGATCCTATTATTAATCTTAATTAACTAATCTATTAACTCTCTTAGAGTATCTATATCTTCTATTAGGATAATTACATCCTAGACTTTAGCCTTAAGTCCCTATTTATACTATACTATAAGCACCTTATTATTCTACTTAACCTATATTATAAGTGTCTAAAACTATATTATATACTTAATTACTAAAGTGCGTTATACTAGGTTTTAAAGTTCTTATTTTGCTACAGTTATTGCTTTTAAATTACTAAACATCTATATTAGTCTTTCTGCGAACCTATTCTAGTTAGTAAATATATACCATACTTCCTAATTAGTAGTTATTATTTTGTTTACTTAGATTTTAGTAAATTAAGATTTAAACCATTTAAATGCTCTTCTAGTTAAGAATAGTCATATATACACCACTTAGTCTATAAATATTGCTAACTTTACTCCTTCTTATATAACCTTAAAATGTATTTATATAAGAAACCCCTTAAGCTTTAATTTTTCTCTTAAAAACTATTTAATAGATAGTAACTTAACCTTAGCTACTCTAATTCTATTAATTCGGTCTTTAAATATCTAATTATTATTTATTAATTAATTAACCATTTTTTATAACTAACCTACTGTAACTAGCTGTAAATTAGTATCTTTTATATTAGTATCTCTTCCTAATCCTAAGGTTGTAGCTACTATAGATAGTGTTGTAACTAGTGCTTTTAGTAGCATATTATTTAACTTTATTAATACTGTAACTAGGTAGTAAATATATAATAAAGCCTTATGGGAAATACTACGGTGGACTTATTATTGGGCTAGGTTATATAAGTAAATAGGAAGTTAATAATATAACAAACAAGTAATAACTGGTGGAGTGATTACCCAATAGATTAACTCTAATTATATTCTGATATTTACTATAAAGAAAGAACTATCTAGGTAGGGACTATGGTCCTTTAAATACATATCCATACTCCTAAGAAAGTTATTACTCTATCTGCTCTGCCTACTCTATATACTTTATTACAGACCCTATAGATCCTCCAGATCCTATAGACTATATTATGTGACCTTGGTTACCATTCCTCGTTATATAGCTCCACTGGCTCCATTCTGGACCGTGTCCTTATTAACTAACTAGCTTTTTCCGACTCCTCTCCAAGTACTTATAATATTGTACTTAAAGCGTCTATAATAGCTACTAAGTACTAACTACAAGATTACTAAGTAAATATAAAAGTATAATTTTTATAATTTTTATATTATTAATAAATATTAAAGTTACTACCCTTATAAAAAATCTCGCTAAGTCTTTAACTATATAGAACTTTAACAGATTACTAATATTATTTAAGAAACCCTACTAAATCTTAAATTTTTATATAGAATAACATTATTATATCCTTTAGTATACCCTTTAGTATACCCTTTAGTATACCCTTTAGTATACCCTTTAGCATATCCTTTAATATTAAATTTAATACTTAATTACTAGTACTAGTAATATATTAGTAATATATTTAGTATATTTAGAGCATTTAGAGCAATTAGCTACACTATATCTAAGACTATAGACTATAGGGCACAGTGCGTAAATTGCGTATTTAGCCGCTAAATGTCGCTAAATGCTATAAAAGTGCAGGTAAATTTTTTCCTAACATAGTAGGGAACCTACTATGCAAAATAGTAGACTAAGGCGAGATTGCCCTCTTCTTAGGCCTATACCCCCTAATATATTATTTAGAACATATTTCTATAAGCGGGTAAATAGATATAAAGATTAAAGTATTTAATCTATTTAAGCGCGATCTCGTTGTTTATATACGCCGTATTACTAATACTAATAGTAATATATTATATAAGCGAGCGCCATATATAAGCCAGCGCCGTATTACCAAAAATTAGAAAATTTATGCCTTAATATCTTTACAACTACTTAATAATAAATTCTAATAATTTAGATTTAGATAAGAAGTAGTCTATATAGGCTTAATAGAGATCTAAATCGGATGTTAAGCAATAAATAATAATAATAATTTAGATTTAGACTTTTATATTCACTCTATAGCTTCTATTAAAGTTATATAGTAAATAGTTTAGTAGTTTTTAAAATATTAAAATTTATAAGCTAAAATAGGGCTAAGTTACTATATCTTAAAAACTACTAAACTATTTACTATATCACTTTAATAGAAGCTATAGAGTGTATATAAAAGTCTAAATCTGAATTATTAAAATTTATTATTAAGTGGTTATTAAGATATTAAGGTATAAATTTTCTATTTTTTAGTAAGTTTTTAAAATATGGCGCTTAGTTATATATGGCGCTTAGATAAAAACATAGGCCACTAATAGTTATATACCCCCTAAATAATACGCGCACACCCCCTAATTAATATACGTATACCTTCTACCAAACAGGCTTAGATCCTTCCTCTTTAAGTTAAAATATTACATATATTTAACTTATATGTATCTACATCACAAAAATATAACTTTTAAAATATAACTTTTATAACTATACCACTACAATTAAGTCTTAATCTTAATTATAGTATAGGTAGTGGAGTCTAAATTAAAGTTAAAATGCACTAAAGGACCCTTTAGTAAAGTCCTGCTAAATGGGCAAGACCCTATAACCTCTATAAGCCTCTTAAATATTACCGCCAGCACTTAGTAAGGCACTTATAGTAGTGTCTTAACTTCTACCACTATTGTTACTACCTATAATACCATCTATAATACCACCTATATACTCCTAAGCTAATTAATTAGATTACGCGGTAACTTATAAAGCAGTATATAAACTAATTTAGCTGCTACCACCTCTACTTATTATCTGCAAGCTGCCTCTATAGGCATACCTACGCCCACGCCTACGCCTACGGGTAATATATCTAGTATTTTACTTAAATACTAAGGGCTTACAATAAGTTAAGGTATTAATACGATATCTATTTATAGAGCCGGCTATAGAGCCAGCCAGCTAACTATAGTGGCGCTTAATAGTTAAAGGCTCTTAGATAAAAAGTAGAGGATTAATAGGTAGGTTAGTAGGAGGATCTAGTAAAGGGCGATTAAACTACTAGTATACGTTGATTTTGGTTAGCTGTATTTTTAGTACTAAGGTAGCGCTTTAGTATAGCTGCCTATAGAGGATATAGCAGCATAGAAGGCCGTATACTATAGTCTATTAGCCGCTATAATTTGGCTAGTAATTAGCTGCCTTTATAAGCTATAGCTAGCCCTTAAGATAACAGAGGCATAGAGGCGTTACTTTAGTAAGGATATTTTCAAACTCTAGCTCGTAAACGTTATACAGTAGGCGGTCTCTTTGCCTCGCAATTATTATTATATAGTTGTTTATATTGTTTTAAATAAGGTTCTTAATATTCTAAACTACATTAAATAAGTCGCTTGTCACGGAGTAGGCACGAGCCGGGATACAATGCACTAAACGAGGTAGTAATTGAGAAGGCTACGTACACGTAACTATGCGTGGTTGATACAAAGACATTGGATAAAGAAGAAGAGTCTTCGTGTGCCAGGTACGGGTATAAATAGGGGTTGTAGGGGAACGTGCGCAGGTGTCTCGGGACGAACGTGAGCACGGGTCAAGAACGTCAAAGACGCGCAGAGACGTGAGAACGAGTGAGTCCCGTGACATCGCTATTAGATACTGTAAGGAAGCGCTTTAATTTAAAGTGCGCGCCCTTAAGTTGCGATAAGATACTAGGAAAGTGAATTTAGTTAGCTAAGAGAATTTAGGAAACTTACGGCCTTATCTATACCTCTATACGTAATTATAAAGGGCTTTAACTTTAATAGATTTTAGTAAAGCAAATTGCGGGGTTGCTTATAAATATATAGATCTTAACAATCTAAAATAGGTTTAAAGATATCTATATGCGTTATAGAGTTATAAAGGCGTGCAGGTATATGCGAATATTTTATATAGCTTAACTTGCTTCCTAATTTCCAAAGTACAATCGGTTCCCTGTACTGTTCGCTAATCACGTGCAAAGGCCTTCCTAACTTTGAACACTTATAACTCCATAACCATTAATCCTAATTACACCATTTTGAGCTCAAATTGAAGATATACTAGTATTTCGTCGGTCCTCCCTTATTTTTAATACACGCATTAATCCGTTTCTCCATACTAGCATTCAACTTTTCAAGCATTTCAGGCTTGATTTAAGGCCAGACTTCTTTTAAAGCTCGCTCCATTATCCTAATCTTCCTAATCTTATGCCTCTTCTTATCAATTATATCCTTAATTTGCTTCCATAAATTCTCAATTGGTAAGAGATCGGGTGATTACGGAGGCCATTGCAACCGTAAGACCCCCTATCACGCCATATATTTCCTTACTACCTTAGCAGTGTGCCAAGGAGCGTTATCCTTCTGCATAACCACGCCAGGGCCGTATTTCTTAACCATCCTCCTGTAGAAAGGAATGAAATGCTCTTTAAGGGTCTCCAAATAACGCTTTGCAGTTATTTGTCCACCCTTCTTAATAATAACTAACGGCCCTATTTCATTACCGCAAAAATAAGACCATACCCCTATACTAGTCCGTCCACTCTTAAAGCTAGGCTTTAAGTTCTTTTCTAAGTACTCTTCCCCAGGCCCACGAGTAACGTAGATAGTATTTCCATTTTCTCCAATATGGAATGTGACCTTATCACTCCAGCATATCTTGCTATAGTTCCTTTTGGTCTTCTTTTGTTGCCTACACCAAATTAACCGCTTATGTTTGTGCTTGGGTTTTAAGTACGGCTTCTTGCAAGGCTTGCGTTTAGCTTTACCGTAGGCTTTAAGGATCTTGCGGACGGTATTGCGGCCAAGCTTGTGGCCTTATTTGGACGGTGTTGCAAGCGCGTAGAGAGTGTCTTTTGGATTTTGATTTGCGTGGCGTATAAGTGCTCTATCATCCCTGTCACTAGTCTTCTTAGAAGGCCCCCTTCTGGGCTTATTTTCAAAGCTAGTATCGCCGGTTTTCAGCCTCCGTTGAATGATACTGCGCACGGTAGAGTAGGGGGTCTTTTTAAGCTCGGATATCGCAGTAAATCCATACCCATCGACATAACGAGTCCAAATTTGAGCTCTTTTGACTACTGTCAGCTCTTTTCGATCTGTTTTGCGCACTCAACCCATAATAAAAAGTAGTGTTTTAATATAATTAAAATTGGATTAAGGCGGGGGATTTAAAAGTGTGTAGGTAGGGTAATTTATGCTAATCTACTTAGGAAAAATTAGCGAACAGTACAAGGAACCGATTGTACATCTAAATATTAGTATAGTAAGTTATAAACTCTCTCTAACATAGCCACTATTTATCGCGTAAGTAGTTAGTAAGGCGCTTTTAATTGTAATAGTCCTTTATAAGCTAGTCCTAGGCAGCCATAAAGCCTTTAAATAACTTTTGCTTATAGTAGTCTGTCTAGTGCTTTATAAAGTTATTATAGTCCTCCTATGCCTTCTCCTTTTCCTTATCCAATTAATCGGCCCTTATAACCTAGTTATCTTATATATGCGTAAGAATATTCTTAGTAACGTACCAGAGGTAAAGTAGTTAAGAAACCAACCAAAAGTATTACTATAGTGCATTCTTAAGAGCTTACTCCTTATCTATAATTACAACCTTTAGAACCATATTATATTAAAAGTAGAAAAGATAGATCTATTAAATTATAAAGTTATAGTCGCCTTCTGTTTCGCCTAGTAGGAGCAATAAGTAAGCTTAAAGTTCTACCCAGTATTATTAACGCCTACTATATATAGAAAGGGCATTTTAAGCTTATTTATTTTATAAGTATAGTTAAGTAGTAAAACGTTAGGATTCTTCTAAAAGTATTTAAGAGACTCTAGATAAGCAAAGAATAAGTATTAAAGGTAATTGCGATCGTCTTCTTTATACGCAAAGTAGTATTTGGATTTAAGGTTGTCGGCTCCATGTTCACTAAAAGCCTTAAGCAATGCCTATATAGGAAAGAGCCTACCAAGTAGCTTCCTCTTATTTACCTATTGTTTATTATAAATATCTTAGAAGCTAATTATAATGTCCTTCTTAAGCAGATTTGCAAGTATTTTACTAGATACAATACTACTAGCTAACATATTAGCAATTATCTTGTTTATTTCCTTAGTACGCTAGCGGTAATACGGTAAAGCTGCAGCATACACAAAAGCTTTATAATTATAAGTTAGTTCCTGTTACGGAGTGAGCATAAGCGGTAGTAATATATAGCAAAGTAGATATTATTAAGCTATGTATATAAACTACGTAATAAAGTTAAGACGTTGCGTAAGGAGAGAAGGTGAGGAAACAGGGAGAAAGGGTATATATTATTAGTTTTATTGCTTAGTTAACATATATACGGAGCAGAATAGGGTTTAAGGAGCGGTCCTAGCAGAACTTGGCAGGATTTGGTAGACTTAGTAGAATATAGCAGAATATAGCAAATTGCCGTTAGATTGCCGTAGATTGCCGGCAGATTGCTATCTCGCGGTTAGTCTCTTCTTACTACGTCGGTAGAAATAGGTGGATGTGTGTAAGGTGTTACGGAGGTGTCCCATAATAGTACCCCCCCTTTAAACTTAAGCTTCTGCGAGATGGGGCTATAGTAGTTCTAGGTAGAGTTTGTGAAAGTCTTCTATAGCTTATATAAGTCCTACAGAGTTAACGGGTTCCTATAAGGGCTTAATAAAGCCTTACCATTTTATAAGGTATATATATTTGCATTTCCGCTTATTATACTTAATATTATTAACTCTTTTAACAAGGTACTTATCCTTACCATCCACTTTAATTAGTAGGGGAGGGTCTTAGATCTGTCTAGGTAGGGCGTCTAATATAGGGGCGGTAGGGTGGAGGACTAACGTATAGAATACAGGGTGGATTTTAACCGTATTAGGGAGCTTTAGTTAGTAGGCATAAGGAGAGACAACTTTTTCAACCTTATAAGGGCCAGCGTTCTTCCAGTTAAGTTTCTTAGTAGGTTATTTTATATTTAGATTTCTTGTGTCTAGCCAAACAAAGTTACTAATTTAGTAAGCTGGTACTAGGGTTCAGTTCTTATTTACTGCGGCTTTATAGACAGATTAGGCCCATATTATTTCATTAATAAGGAACTCTTATAGTTCTTCCATCTTCTTTACGAATTCGTTTACTTCTATAACTTATAAGGCCTAATAAGCTAAGTAAGAAATATTACTAAAGGGTTTAAAACCCATTTATGGGTGCTAGCTGTAATTAGCCAGAAATAGGGAGACCTTTATGGTTTCTAAAACGGAGTTATTTGCAGTAAACTTAGTAAATGCAAGCCAGTCTATCCAGTTGTCCTATAAATACAACGTGTATATCCAAATATACTATTCTATTATAGCATTTGCACGTTCCGTTTAACTATCTGTTTCTAGGTAATATGCTATAGATAACAGTGCTTTAATATAGAGTTGGGTAGTTAGTTCTTTCTAAAACACCAAGACAAACTAGCAACCTCTATTAGAGATAATTGTTTTAAGGAGTCCGTGGAGTTTCTATACGTAATCTAGGAACAGTTAGGCAATAGTAGGTATAGACATATTAGGGCAGGCGATTAAGTGTCTTATCTTAGACAGTTGGTCTATAACTACTATAATATTCGCGCAGCCTTTACTTATAGGGAGATTAACAACAAAGTTAATTAAGATATCCTTTTATCTTCGGTCTGGAACAGGTAGTGGTTTTAGGAAGCCGTTATACGTCTTATATAAAGCTTTGGCTTGTTAGCAGGTATAGCAGCTAGAGACATACCTTTGTATTATATTATGCATATTCGGCTAGTGGTATTCTCGTTAGAGCAGTTCCAGGGTCTTTCTTTAGCCTAGGTGGCTAGCTACTAGTAGGTTATATATGTGTTTAAGGAGCTTGAGCTTAAGTTTATTGTAATTAGGGATAACTAGGCGGTTTTAGTAGTATAAGCAGTTTCTATAGACTTTGTATTTACTTAAAGAAACCTTTTTAGAGCATCTAACGCCATCTTAAATTAGCTTAAGCGTCTTTTAGATAAATTTATTATTTAGATACTTATCAACTATAATCTATTTAATAGTTTAATTAGTTATTTTAAGGGCATGTACCGTGAGATCTTTAATAGGGTGATTAAATAGCTTAGGGTAAAGCAGAGTCTAATTATAGTAGAAGTACACTTCTTTTTAAGCTGGTATATCTTATAAATATTATTATTATTCATTGCTTAACGTCCGATTCGGATCCCTGTTGGGCCCACGCGGACTACTCCTTATATACATATAGGGAGAAAACTCTATTTGAGAAAACCCCGTGATCTATCTCCCCGCCTTTTAAGGCTCGCTTGCGAGTCGCCTGCGAGTCACCAGTGGTGCTCTACTACCTTACTTTTTGACCTCCTTAGGAACCACTGCTGCCGTAACAAACCTACGGACGCGCTAGTATTACACACTATACTCTACTCCTGTAGAGTTATTAGGGGGCGCCTATTACTCGCCCCTTTGCCTTCTATTGCTATTTCCTTTACAACCCAGAACTGGTCTAGCATATTTTGGCTAATAAGCCACCGGGTAGCCGCCTTGAGGCCTTTCTATGTTAAGAGCAGTGTATTATAGTTTTCTGTGCCAGCTGCTAAGAGCATTGCTTCTTGGCTGGTGCGTAAGGGGCATAATAGTATTACGTGTTTTGGTGTCTGTCTTGGCCAGCTACATTCGCACCTTAGGCTACCTACTAGAATACCTACCCAGTAAAGCCAATCTTTTAGTCCTATTATTCCTGTCCTTAAGAGTGTTGCCATTGTATTTTCTGCCTTTGTTAGGCCCTCTTAGAGCCCTTGGGTATTTACCCC
>Ga0307507_10003463_pt1 | contig 30539 bp, 12 predicted proteins | sample 7_EM_MG_FD_207223 | JGI IMG/M metagenome (GOLD analysis project Ga0307507, IMG submission 207223) | Populus trichocarpa ectomycorrhiza microbial communities from riparian zone in the Pacific Northwest, United States - 7_EM | ecosystem: Host-associated > Plants > Roots > Unclassified | place... | reverse complement strand
TAAAGCCAATCTTTTAGTCCTATTATTCCTATCCTTAAGAGTGTTGCTATTATATTTTCTGCCTTTATTAGGCCCTCTTAGAGCCCTTAGGTATTTACCCCCTATAGTATTACCTATACTACGGCTTGGGTTCCCCTTGCCTGAGTCTGCCTCTATACCTTTGACTCCTATTTGTCTCTCCAGCGTTGGTCTAACCAGTATTATATTACGGTAGATGGTTTTCCAGTACTCTTTTATGCTCTACTTTAGCTCCTTTCTCTCCCTTACTATTGTCTTTGCTGGCCTCTTACGCATCTCCCTTCCTCCTTTATATAGGCCTGGGCCCTAGCGCCGCACTATTCTTCTTCTACTTTCTCTACCTGTTTTCCTAATATATCTTCCCTACTTTGGGGTTGTTGGTTCCTTCTCCTATAGGGCACCCTAGGGTCCCTTTATAGTTTATTTAGGCGTGTCTTAATATACTTTATAACGTTAGAGTTACGTTCCTTTTACACCCTTTATATTACATCAGCTTTAATATATAGTTATAGGGGGGGAATATTGGCTTCCTTCTTAAGCAGTGCTGTGGCCGTTTACTTATACCCGCCTGTTATACTCCTAAGGCAGGCTGTTTGGACCTTTTGGAGTAGTTTAAGGAGTGATTTAGGGGGGCCTTTCTTGGTTTCTCTAGTGGCCCAAATACTAGATCCATATATTATGGTTGGCCGGACAACTGCTGTATATAGTAGGCGTAACCTCTGGAAGCATAGACCCTATATAGAATTGATGATCCTAGACATGGCGATATACTATGCTTGGCCCTTATAGGCTGCTTATACTGCATGTGCTCTCTACCGGAGCTTGCTGTCTACCTATACTCCTAATACCCTTAGGCCTTAAACTGGTTAACCCCTAAAGCCTTAAATATAGATTATATACTAAAGATCTGCAGATTGGTTACGTTTTCTTATAAAATAGATTAGCTGGTATTTCTCTAGTAAGAATTAGACTCTATATTATCTTACCCATTCTATATAGGTATTGTGGGCTTTCTCTAGTGTCCTACAGTTCTCTGCGGCTGTTAGCCTATATGTAATTAGGTTTGTGTTATTAACGAAGCCTATCCCCTAGGTTGCCCCTTCCTTAAAGGTGTTAAGCAGGTTGCTTATAAAGAAGAGGAAGAGTATAGGCGACAGAGGTGATCTTTATGGTATTCCTGTTGCGACTGTAATAGGGGGGCTCTGGTATCCGCTAAAGACCAGTAATGTTTCTTTCTGGCCTATAAATCCTTAAATAAACTGAATAATTCATTCTAGGAAGCCCTTTGCCCTAAGGATGTATAGGAGACGCTTATAGGGTACATTATTATAGGCGCCGCTAATATCTAGGCTAAGTATTGATATTATAAAGTCCTTTTATATAGCCTATGCAGTTTTAATGGTAGCAGCGAGTAGTATAAGTGCTAATAGCATTAAGTGATTCTTTCTTGCCCCTATTTGGCTTTGTGGTAGTAGGGCGTGTTCCTCTGCCGTATCTGCTATGTGGTCCGCTATAACCTTTTCTAAGATCTTGCTTAGGGTGTTTTCTAAGGCAATAGGGCGGTAGCTTCCTGGGATTAAGTAGTCTACTTTGCCTTCTTTTTATAAGACAACTATTATCATAGATCTTCTAAGTCGCGAGTAGTAGCCTATTACAAAGCATGCTCTAGCTACATCTGCAAGCCAAGGTACTATAAGTGGTCCACAGGTCTTTAGGGCTTTATTTAGAATCCTATCTAGTCCTAGTGCTGTGTTGTTTAAGAGGCAGCTAATAGTTCTAGCCATTTCTTTAGTTGTTATATCGCTGTTAACCCTTAGGCGAGTCACCGGTGTTTCACCGGTAATATCGCTAAGGTCTGCTGGAGCTGGTTAAGGGAAAAATCTTTCTATGAGGATCTTTGCCTTCTTGTTATTGTTGCTTATAGCCTATGGTTCGCCTACTCTTCATAGGGGTAGTAGGTGTAGATCTTCTACTAGGCGACCCGCCTTTTTCTTTACTTATTTTGCTATGGTCTAAAGGCCCTTATTATAGGGGTAGGTAGTTATATATTCTAGTAGAACTAGTAATATAGTAGAGTTTAGCATACCTGCTTATCTAGGCCTCTACCTTAGTTTTCTAATGCAATATCCCAGGCTATAAGCAGTTGGCTGCCACCACTAATTATATGGGGGGTTTTACTAGTTCTTTTAGATATTAAGTATCCTCCTAGAGTTGGTACACTTTTGTACGGCTTAAGAGCCTTCTATAGCCTCTGGTTTTATACCTCTCTTTATTATTTCCGCTGGTATGGGCATAAGCTGCCATTTCTAGGGGTCGCAACTCCCGTCTTACGCACCTACTAGCGTAATCCTATGAGGGTGTTGTGGCTGCATCCTGCAGTATAGCCTTAGGTACACCTTTTACGGTTAAGGCCCAGCTAAAACCTCTCCCGCCTAAGTAACTCCTATTTGCTCCTTAAGCGTACCTTACTAGCGTACTGCCCTGGCGAGCAGTCCTGTCTATTGGTACACTAATACGCGCATCCATTCTTTTGAGCTATATAGTAGTCTCTCCAGCCAGGACGTAATCCTGCCTACCTATTAGGTGCACTAGGGGTCAGAGCCTAGTTAAGGGGTAAGGTCCCTAGAGCCAGCAATAGCTACTACATACTATGCCCTATGGGAGGTTCCCGTTTCGCGTTGCCTATAAGAGTCTCCTTATAACAGGCCGACCGTGTCTTGTAGGAGGGGGCTATAGACCAGGTCCTGTGCCAGGCGACTTACTCCCCCCTCTCCTACTAACTAAGCTTGTGTCCCCCCTTCCTATAAGCTGGCCTGTGTCTCTAACTATTGAGTCCTCGTCCGACTGGCCTGTGTTTCCCCTACAGCCTCCCCTATATATATGTATTAGGTTGCGTGCACCACGCCTATTAAGACCCTGTGAGTCGCCTTATACATGTGTTAGGTTGCGTGCACTACGCCTATTAAGACCCTTCTGTGAGTTACCTGGTTGAATGCTATGGGGCCGTTGAAGCTGGCCTGTGTTTCCGCTGCCTAGAGCTTTGCCTATGTTTCCACCTTGTTGAGCCGTCTGGTTGCCGTCGCGTTGCTGTTGCGTCGCTGTCGCGTCGCTGTCGCGTTGCTGTCTTCTAGGTCGCGTGTACCACGCCTATTAAGACCCTCTTCTGAGTCACCTGAGTGTACCGGATACTAGATAGGCCCTCATAGAGGGGCCTTAATGAGTTCTTTAGGTAGGGCCTTAATAAGTTCTTTGCGGTGGCCTTAGGGCCTTAATAAGTTTTGTATAAGGTATCTGCAATACGTTAACCTTAACAAGTTCTTATAAAAAGAGGTTCCCTACGCCTTTGCTGCGTCCCTTTGCGATCTTAGAGCTAGTGCAAGCCTAAGGGTGTCCTGTTGTACGACTAGGACGCGTCCACGTCAGCTGGCTGATGATAAGGCCAGTTTCGGGCCTGGCTATGAGCCAGGTAGTCGTACATCGGGTGGTTTTCGTATCCCAGTTTCCCTTAATAGGCCTCCCTAGGTGGTAGAGCAAGAGCCTTATACGGAGGCAGTGGGGCTCCTGGTGTTGTTAAGGGCGATGCTTTAGTACGCGTCGCGAGCTTAACACCACAGAACCGCGACGACAGCGCGCTGCATGCACTGCGACGGCTCCCTACCATCGCCTCTGCACTTAGCCATCGAAAGGAACGATTTCCTGATGATGTTTCCACCCGCGGCGACGTGGACGCGTGCAGTAGGGCTTCGCGGGTTATATTATAATACTAGAACTAGTATATAGAAATATTAAGCCACCAATTTATAAGGCAGATATATATAGAGGACAAGAAGAAGATAAGTAGGAAGTTTTAAAGATTATTAGTTACAAGGACCTTAATAACAAAATATAGTATAAAGTAAAGTGGATAGGCTATAATAAGACTACTTAGAAACTACTAAATAACTTAAAGAATACTATAAGAAAGGTATAGGAGTATTAGAAGAGAATGGGTTAGGTAATATTAATAAAGAAGAGTTACCAAAGAATAAACCACCTAAGGGGGACTTAAGAGGAGCACCTGCTAAGGTATTTAGAGTTGCTTCCCTTGTTATAGGAAGAACTTCTATTCTTTTATTACTAAGTTCCTAAAGGCCTTATTCCACAAGTTTCTACTCCTTAGAACGTACCTTTTTATATACCTTCTTAAGACAAATTAACTAAGCGGAAGCAGCTAGATAAGAGTTAAAAGCGCGTTACTAGGCAGTAGCGGCCTCTTACTTAGTTTTATGGAAACAATAAAGTTTAGCCAGCGCTACTAAAAGCTTATTATTAAGTTTTATAGCAGTAGATTAAACCTAGGACCCTAGTAGTAATTAATAAGGGTACTTAAAGACTGTTAAGAGGAATAGGATATATATACTTAGCGTTAGAAATAGAGTAAACGTTACAGGAAGATTGTATATTTACTTTAGTGCACTCTAAATAAGAAGAGGGTTACTAAAATAAGGGACTTACTAACATAACATAGAATAACCCCTCTTTCGCATAACAAGAATATAAAGATGGCATTATCTTACTAGGAGACAGTATTATAGCAATGGTATAAAACTAATAAGCTGTAGAGGAAGAAGAAGGAGCTTTATATATAATAAGTAAAAATATTAACTAAGTTAATTAAGCGGACATTACACCTCTAGTAGACAACTTAGAGATATTAGGAATCTTTAAGGACAAAGATAAAGAGGAGGGAGATAATATTATAGACGCTATAAGTACAATATTACAACTACTAGGAGAGGAGTTAGAAGAAGCTAGTTAGTTAATAAGGGCATAGTCCAGAATAAATCTAGTAAAACTATATGATAAGGAATAGTAACCAAGGTTATATAATATAATCTATATAATCTATATAATCTGTAAGGTCTATAATAGAGCAAATAGAGTAGACAAAGTAGGTGGAGTAAGAACTTTCTTAGGAGTATAGTTGTGTATTTAAAGGGCCACAGTCCCTACCTAGATAGTTCTTTCCTTTATAGTAAATCTTAGAATATAATTAGAGTTAATCTATTAGGCAACCACTCCACTGGTTGTATTATACTGTATTATTACATTATTAACTTCCTATTTACCTATATACCCGGCCTAATAATAAGTCCACTGTAGTTCCTGCTACAAGGCTTTATTATATAATTAACTTCTACCAAGTTCTGCCAAGTTAATTAAATTCTACTAAAGTCCGTTAAAGACCGCATGTATATATACGCATGCGTCGACCACCAAGACCCTTAACTATTTAATTATATAATTCTCTCGTTATTCCTTCCTCTTTTTATATAACATCTTATTCTCTACAAGAGCTATATACCCTTAAATTTAGATAGAATTTATATTATTCCTTTAAATATTCCCCAAAGCCTCTTCGCGCCCTTATATATACTTATATATATAGCAATTAGGTCGTGGGTAGAAGTATAAAATCCTACTTATAACTACTAGGTGTTTATCTATACTAGAGCTCTACCGTATTAACTTAAGTAAAATATTTATAAATCTACTTAAGAAGGACATTATAATTAGCATCTAAGATATCTATAACAAATGGCAAGCAAATAAAAAGAAGCTGCTTAGTGGGATTTCCTTTATATAAGTATTATTTAAGGCTCTTAATAAATACGAAGGCAATAATCCTAAATTAAAATACTACCTTGCGTATAAGGAAGACAATTGTAATTACAATAAATACTTATTCTTTACTTACATGGAGTCTCTTAAGTATTTCTAGAAGAATTCTAACGTTTTACTAATTAATTGCACCTATAAAATAAATAAACTTAAGATGCCTTTTCTATATGCCGTGGGAGTTAGTAATGCTAAGCAGAACTTTAAGCTTACTTATTACTTCCTACCGGGTAAAATAGAAGCCGATTATAACTTTGCAATTTAATAGATCTATCTTCTCTACTGCCAATATAATGTTACTTTAAAGGTTGTAATTACTAATACAGAATTAGCTCTTAAGAACGTATTATGCATATACTTCCCTTTAGTACCTTAACTCCTCTACCTATAGCACGTTCCTAAGAACGTCCTTACATATATATAGAATAACTAGGTAGTAAGGACGGATTAATTAAATAAAGGAAATAAAAAGGCGTAGGAGTACCGTAATACCTTTATAAAACGCTAGGTTAATTACTACAGCTAAAGTCCTTAGAGAAGTTTACTTTAGCCTAGCACTAGCCTATAGAGAACTACTATAATTAAGAGCGGCTTACTAACTACTTATGTAATAAGTAGTGGCCATATAGAAGGGCGTTCGTGGGTTGCTATACTAATATTTAAATATACTTTAGAAATTAGTAAGTAAAAAGTCGTACTATATAAAACATCCTCGCAAGTCGATATGCCTTTAAAACACTATAACGCCTTAAGATCTATACATTTAAAAGCGCCTCCGCTATTTATATTACTAAAAATTATTATAGTTAAAGCTTACTGTAGTTGCATAGACTGTTACGGACGCTTTAAGTACAATGTTACGACTACTTAGAGAGGAGTCGGCAGAAGCTAGTTGGTTAATATAGGCACGGTCCAGGATGGAGCCAGTGGAACCATATGACGAGGAATGGTAGCCGAGTTACGTAATAAGCTCTATGAGCTCTATAAGCTCTGTAAGGTCTGTTATATACCTTATGTACCTTACGTACCTTATATAGTGAAGGGATTTCTTAGGCGTATAGTTGTGTATTTAAAGGACCACAGTCCCTACCTAGATAGTTCTCTCTTTATAGTAAATCTTAGAATATAATTGGAGTTAATCTGTTGGGCAACCACTCTACTAGTTATTGTTACGTTATTAACTAGTCGTTTATACCTACATACCCAGCCCATTAATAAGCCCACTGTAGTTCTTGCTATAAGGTTCTATTATATATTTACTACTAAGGTTACAGTATTAAAACATAAAAGAAGTTGAGTAATATGCCACCCAAAGCACTAGTTGCGATGCTATTAACGGCAGCAACTACCTTAGGATTGGGAGATACTAGTATGGTAGATATAGACTTATAGTTAATTATAAGAGGTTAGTTACAGGAAATGGTTAATTACTTATTAGACAATAATAGGATACTTAAGGAACGCATTAACGGAATTAGCGTAGTAAAGGTTAAGCTACCGTTAATTAAACAATTCTTAGGAGAAAGGTTAAAACTTAAAGGATTCCTTATGTAAATATACTTTAAGGTTATATAGGAAGGAGTAAGGTTGGCGACACCTATAGATTAAGTGGTGTATATAGGACTGTTCTTAATAGGAAGGGTGTTAGAATGGTTTAAACCTTATCTTACAGAAATAGAAGCTAGTAGTATAACAACTACTAACCAAGATATACAATTTATGTTTACTAGTTAGAATAGGTTTACGGAAAGACTAATATAGATGTTTAGAGACCTAAAAGTATTAACTATAGCAGAACAGAGGCTTTAAAACTTGGTATAACATTCTTTAGCAATTAAGTATATAATATAATTTCAGATACTTGTAATGTAGGTTAAGTAAAATAATAAGGCGCTTATGGCATAGTATAAATAGGGACTTAAGGCTAAAGTCTAGGACATAATTATCTTAATAGAAGATATGGAAAGTTTATAAGACTTAATAGATTAGTTAATAAAGATTAATAATAGGATCTATTAAAGGGAACAAGCTAAGAAAGGGTAAGATAGAGTTCTATAGTTATATAAGATATAGAGCACGTATTGGCAAATACAGAGCTAAAAACTATAAAATGGCGTAGAGCTAATGGACCTAAGTGGTACTAAAGAATTTAAGAGATGGATAAAGAAACTATGGAAACCTAGAGGTTAAGGATTAAGTAATTATAGGACTAAGGAGCAGAGGCTAAACTAGGGGTCTTAGTAGTAGAAGATATTTAGGCAGACTCCATAACAAGAGAAATGGTTTAAAGATGGAGCTTATATAAATTATAAAAAATAAGGTTATTTTGCTAGAGACTATAGAGGTAGTTAGAGTAACTATATAGTAAAGGGCACTAGGTTATTAGAATACAATAACGCGGATATAGGGATGTTGTATAGGACTAAGGAGTGTTTAATTAAACACTTTGCGTTTTATTATAATAACACATGCTAAATTTATAAGGACGCTAAGTATGGCGTAAGCTATTAGCTATAAAAGCTAGAGTTAAGAGAACTTAAAGGAACTAAAGAGTTAGATAAAGAACAAGATTAACTCTATAAGCTAGATTAAGATGTTACAGCAATATACAGATAAAGATTAGCAATAATAATAATGGAGTTAGAGTACTTATTAATTAATAGTAATAAGAATAAAAAGGAGGCTAACTGGGAGCACTTAAACCTTAATAACGTAATAGAAGTAGAGACTGAAACTACTATAAAACGCGGATTAGTAATGGGTATTATAACACCGTTGGATACAATTTCTATTGCTTTATAAGACGGAAGGAGTAATATCTAAAGATGATTAAGTAAGTAGATAACTACTAGTGCTAGCCTACCACTTATAAAAGGTAAAAGGCTATAGGTTTAAGATTCTTAAAAAGAGATAAGGAAGGCTCTAGACTTATAAAACATAATAAAAATAGCTTAGGAACCCATAATGGACGAAAACTGATAGGAAAGAGCAGTAACTTAGTTTAGTAATAAATAAATAAGTACAGGACGCAAGTTTAAGAACTAAGAGTTTAGAGAATAAATTAGAACATTAGTGGAAGGCCAAGATTTTAATAAATAAATAAGGACTATAGCAGTTCTAGGTAAACATAGTATTTAGCCTAAAGATTAAAAAGTTAATATAGAGATTAAAAAGTAAGATGACTTTAAGGATCTAGCTATAAGACATAGAAAACAAGAAACTATGGATAAGTTTAGGTAAAGAATTATTATATAGTAAGAGCAAAAGCTAAATAAGAGATTAGCTATGCTAGGTTATATAAGGAACAGAGCACCTATATAAAGAGTTACTAATAGGCCTAGTGTAGGGACACTTAGAGTAAAGTGGTTAGATGAACTAGAACAAGAAGAGGATCTAGATATTCTAGTTAGGTTTAAAGAAAGACATACTAAAGGATGTTATAACGCAGTGATAATAAGGTACTTTCTTATGGACAAACTATATACACTAAACCAGTTATATGGAAAGTGGTATAGGCAATAACATAATAATAAATAGGAAGACTTTTATATGTGGCTGAATAAGAAGGTAGTCTAAGATTAACCTATTATGGAAAAATGCATAAGTCACATTAAAGGAGCGTTAATTATAATATTAAGGAACCTAGAAGAAGGATCCAGGGACTGGAGAAGTAAGTAATAAATTTTAGTACCCGTAGTAGAGATACTAGTGGTTAGGTTAACTAGGTATAGGTTTAAACTTAAGAATAAAGATAAGTTAAGAGTTAACCTAAAATATGTAGCGTATTATACACTATTATAGATAGCTTATATAGATAATATATGCAATATATATAGGGCACTAAAAGACAAAAACTAGAAATACCTAGTAAGGATATATTAGGCACTAGAAGAAAAGCGGTTTAAAGATGCTAAGTATATATATAGATAGCACCTAGTAGAAGTACAGAGTTAAGGGGACCTAATACTTTAACTAGGAAGATTTCTTATGGAAGAATGCCTAGATGGATAATAGTAGTGGGATTACCTAGAGAATACTTGTCTATGGTATATAGAGGAAAAGAAATGAACTAAGTATTAGCTAAAGTGGGACTAAGTATAAGTAGGATCTAGTAGCTAATAGTTGGAAAAAGGGGAGGCCTATAGGACTAGAGGGAACTAGTGGTAAAGCCTTAAACCCTTAAAGGAATTTAAAAATAATACCTAAACTTATAAGTTAAGTATCAAGATTAGCAGTTTAAGGTATTAGTAGATAGTGGGGCAATAAGGAACCATATATTACTAAAAGTAGTGGAAAGAATGGGGTTACTATATAGACAGAAGGAACACTTATATCCACTTATAACAATTTTAGAAAATTAGATAGCCTATAGAGGAGGCATTATTAATCTTAAAATAGGACCTATTTAGTTAACTATTAAAGGGAGACCAGTTAGAATGTCTTTTAATATCTTACTATTAGGAAAAGATAAGGTAATACTAGGAATGCCTTGGTTATAGGAATATAATCTAAAGGTTAATTAGGTTATAGGCCAGGTTAATATTAGAGATACTTAATAACGCAAAGTGTGGTAGTAAACTAAGTTGGTATAGTACTAAGTAGGAGTAATGTATAAAGAGACTAAGCGAGGCTTAAGTTATATACTAAAGAGATACCATAAGTATGGTAAAAAGTTATGGTTACTAGAAAGTAAAAAGCTGTTAGAGTATGTAGTATGGGACTATAAGATAGAATTGGAAGAGGGAATAAGTCTAAAGTTCTTTCTAATCTATAAGCTTACTAAAACAGAGTTAGTAGCGCTTAAGGAGTTTGTTTAGGAGAACTTATAAAAGGGATATATTAAATTATTGCAGTTATTAGTAGGATATCCAGTACTATTTATTTTAAAGAAAAATAGAAAACTTAGGATGTGTATAGACTACAGATAGTTAAACAGCATTACTAAAAAGGATAGGTATCCTTTACCCTTAATTAGCGAAATCTAAGACAGGATAGGTAATGTAAAGATCTTTATAAAGATAGATCTAAGGTAGGTATACCATTAGATTAGGATTAAGGAAGGTAATAAATAGAAAGCAGCTTTTAGGTTAAAGGAAGGACTATATAAACCATTAGTTATGTAATTTAGGCTTATAAACGCACCAGCAATGTTCTAGAAGTGAATTAATAGTATATTAGGAGAGCACCTTAATGAGTTTATTATGGCATACCTTAATGAGTTTATTATGGCATACCTTAATGAGTTTATTATGGCATACCTTAATAATATTATTATCTACTTAGAGAGTGAGAAAGAATATAAGGAATACATTAAATGGGTATTAAAGAGACTATAAGAAGAACAGATGCCAGTCGTAATTGAGAAATATAAGTTCTTTATAAGAAAGACTGATTTTATAGGATTTATTATTAAACTAGGAAAAATTAGTATGGACCTAAAGAAAGTTAAAGCTATAGTTAGTTAGCAGGAACTAGAGAACGTTACACAGTTAAGATTGTTCCTAGGGTTTTGTAACTACTATAGGAGGTTTATAGCGCAGTGGTTAAAAAGTATTAAGCTATTTACGCGGTTAATAAAGAAAGAGGAACTGTGGGTTTAGGGTAGTAAGTAGAAGAAGCTATTCTAAGAATTAAAAGAGTTGTTTACCTAGGAACTAATCCTTAAAATCTATTAACCAAAGTTAGATATGGTTGTTAAGATAGATATATTAGACTTTATACTAGGAGTATGTTTACTATAAAAGCATTAGGACGCATAGCATCTAGTAGTGTACTATAGTTAAAAGATAACACCACTAGAATTAAACTATGACATCTATAATAAGGAGTTGTTAGGTATAGTTGCAGTGTTAAGGGAATAGAGAGCATTCTTATAAGGTATAGAGAGACTGTTTATAGTTAAAACAGATTATAAGAACCTTATAGGATTTCTAATGATAAAGGAACTTAACTAAAGACAGGTTAGATAGGCGGAAATGCTTATAGAATACTATTTTGAAATTTAGTATACTAAGGGTACAGATAACGCATAAGCAGATACTCTAAGTAGAAAGGCTAAACTATAAAATAGTAAAAAGCTATTAGGGGCTTTATTGTGAAAGGATTAAGATGGATTAATTAGGTATAATTACCTAAAAATTACAGCAACTAAGGAAAGTTAAGTCCATAAATTACTAGAAAGTAATTAGGTATAAAAGATCTAAGAGGCATAGGTAGAGGATTTAGAGTTAGATTATTATAAGAATAGAGAAGCAACCTATATTCCAAGGTCTATTATAAAAGAGTTTATTAAGTTATTCTATAGGGGACTAACTTAAGGACACAATGGAGCTATAGGCTTAGTGTTAAGACTTTAAGAGGAGTATATTATTTAAGGAATCTAGGGACTAGCAAGACAAGTTATAAGAGAATGTCCAGATTGCTAAAGAAATAAACTAATAAGGCATAAGCTATATAGAGGGCTATAACCTGTTAAAATACCAGAAAGACTATGGGGGGTTATATTATGGGACTTTATTATTAAGTTACTAAAGTTAAAAGATCCTATTATAGGACGAGATTATAACGCGATCTTAGTAATAGTGGATAAGCTTATAAAGTGGGGATACTTTATAGCATGTATAGAAAAGATATTAGCAGAGGATGTCGCTAGAATCCATGTTAAGGAAGTGTTTATAAGGCATAGAGTACTAGATAAAATTATATTAGACAGAGATCTAAGATTTATAGTAGCATTTTAGGAAGTGTTTCTGGTAGAATAAGAAGTTTACGTAGCAACCTCTATAGCATATTATCCGCAGATAGATAGATAAACAGAAAGGTTAAACTAGACACTAAAACAGTATTTAAGACATTATATTAATTACGCGCAAAATAATTGGGTATTGTTATTACTAGTTATACAGTTTATATATAATGCAACACCATAAAAAAGAATGGGGATATTACCATTTAAGGCGAATTATAGGTATAAGCCAAGAACGTTGTTATTGCCATGTTAAGTAAAGAAAATAAGTAGTATAGCTAAAGAAAGAATAAAGATATTAATAAACCTTTATGTAAATCTTAAAGAAACAGCTAAACTAGTATAAGAATAAATAAAAAGGTACTATAATGCTAAGAGATCTAAGGGACTAGATCTTAAGGAGGGAGATAAAGTGTGGCTACTATATAAAAACTTTAAAAGTTAACAACTAAGCAAGAAGCTAGACTATGTTAGACTAGGGCCTTTCAAAATTAAGTAAAGAATTTTATTGGTTATGTATAGGTTAAACCTACCAGCTAAGATAAAGATCTACCCTATATAGTATATTATAATACTAAAGCTAGCACACAGAAACGTTAAACTATTAGTCTATAAGGCAGATATATATAGAGGACAGGAAGAAGATAAATGGTAAGTTTTAAAGATTATTAGTTATAAGGACGTAGATAATGAAATATAGTATAAAGTAAAGTGGATAGGCTATAGTAAGACTACCTAGAAACCACTAAGCAATCTAGAGAATGCTATAGGAAAGGTATAGGAGTATTAGAAGAAAGTAGGTTAGGGAGCATTAAAAAAAATCACTAAAGGATAAACTACCTAAGGGGGACTTAGGAGGAGTAACTACTATATTACTTGGAACTGTTTCCTTCTCTGGAAACGTTACTCTCTTATTACCTAGCTTAGATAAACCCTATTAGACAAGTTTCTACTCCTTAAAATAGACCTTCTTATAAACCTTCTTAAAACGGAGTAACTAAGCAGAAGCGGAAAGATAAGTATTAAGAGCACGCTGTTAAGCAGCAGAGGCCTCTAGCTCCGCCTTTTAAGATTAGCAAACCTTATCTAGGGCACTTATAAGCTTACTATTAAGCTTTATAGCGGTAGATTAAATATAAGACCCTAAGGGAAATTAATAAGGGAACTTAAAGACTATTAAGAGTTATAGGACGCGTATACTTAGCATTAGAGATAAAACGAACATTGTAGGACAATTAAATATTTAACTTCGTACACTTAGAACAGGAGGAAGGTTAGCGACTAGAAGGAGCCACAATTATAACATAAAGTAATCCCTCTTTTATATAACAAGAATATAAAGGAGATATAACTTTATTAAGCGATAGTATAGCAGCTATAGTGCAAGCACGCCGTTAGGACAAAGAAGAAGAAGGTGCTTTAGGCATAATAAGTAAGGATATTAACCAAATTAATTAGACAGACATTACACCTCTAGTAGACAACTTGGAGATATTAGGAATCTTTAAGGACAAAGATAAAGAGGAGGGAGATAGTGTTACGGATGCTTTAAGTACAATGTTATAACTACTTAGAGAGGAGTTAGTAGAAGCTAGTTGGTTAATATAGGCACGGTCCAGGATGGAGCCAGTAGAACTATATAATGAGGAATAGTAGCTAAGTTACGTAATAAGCTCTATAAGCTCTGTAAGCTCTATAAGGTCTGTTATATACCTTATATACCTTACATACCTTACATAGCAAAGGCATTTCTTAGGCGCATGGTTGTGTATTTAAAGGACCACAGTCCCTACCCAGATAGTTCTCTCTTTATAGTGAATCTTAGAATATAATTAGAGTTAATCTGTTGGGCAACCACTTCACCAGTTGTTGTTATGTTGTTAACTAGTCGTTTATACCTACATACCCAGCCCATTAACGAGCCTACCGTAGTTCTTACTATAAGGTTCTGTTACATAGACGGGCATAGATAAAGCTACTAGTTCTTTATTTTCTTAGTTAATTAAAATTACTTCTTCTAGAAATATATCGCGACTTAAAAGCGCCTATACTAAATTAAGAGCCTCCCTTTAGGCATATACCGGCGACTTATTTAACGTGGTTAGAAATATTAAAAACCTTATTAAAAACGAGATAAATAACTATATAATAACCCTAGTAAAGCACTAAGACTACCTACTACATAACATTTGTAAGCTAGAGTTTAGTAATATTCTATATAAACGCCTTAGTACCTCTACTATCTTAAGGCCTAACTAAAGCTTGTAAAGTCTCCTAATTAGTAATCAATCTATAGTGGGGCCTAGACTACAGTATAAGGCCTTTTATACTGCTATATACTCTACTAGTAGCTATACTAAAGCGCTACCTCCATATTTAAGATTTAGCCTACCGAAATTAATAAACACTAATAGTTTAATTACCCTTAATTAAATCCTCCTACTAGCCCACCTATTAATCCTTTACTCTGTATTTAAGAGCTTATAATTATTAAGCGCCGCTATAGTCGCCTAGCTAGCTCTATAAATATAAATCGCATTAATACCTTAACTTGTTATAAGCTATTAGCATTTAAACAAAATACTAGATATACTAGGCGTAGACATAGATATAGGCGCGGGCGTGCCTATAGAGGTAGTTTATAGGCATTAAGCAGAGGTAGTAGTACCTAAATTAGCTTATGCGATGCCTTATAAGCCACTACGCAATCTAATCAATTAACTTAGGAGTAGATAGGTAGTATTATAGGTCGTAAAAATAATGGTAAAAATGGTGGTAAAAGTTAAGATATTATTATAGATAACTTGCCTAGTGTTAGCGGTAGTATTTAATAGGCTTTTAGGGGGTTTGGGGCCTTAGCATTTTAGGAGGATTTTACTAAGAGGTCCTTTAATGCATTTTAAATTTAACTTAAAGTCTACTAGTTATACTATAGTTTAAATTAAAACTTAATTATAGTATTGCAGTTATAAAAGTTACATTTTAACACTTTGATTTTCGTGGGGGAGATATAAACAAGTCAAATTCACGTAATATTCTAACCTAAACAGGCAGGATCTAAGCCTATTTAGACGGGGGTATATGCATATTGGTTAGGGGGTGTATAATTATTGTTGACCATATTCTAAACCATTCTCGCAGTATGCTCGATTCGGAAGGCAGTAGTAGCCGACTGTTATAACTGTGCCGACCGTCATAACCCGGAGCGTCTCCGGGCACATTCATCCCACACATTCGTGATTAGTAAGCGATTAGTAAGCCCGCATAGGCCACTATCGCCAACTTAAATTCCGATTTAAATAACAAAGCACTATTTACACGTGTAATACTCCAATATTCGGCCGTCTATTTCAATAGGGTCCTTTCCCTTTTTATTACCACGCGTGCGCTTGGCCTTAGGGGACCTAATAGTAAGTGCGCTAGCTTTATAAACCTCATACGCGTCTGCAGAAGCTCCCTATCGCCATCGCTTTAATTTCAACGGAATAACAACCTCTTTTACCTCAGGATTAATAACCTCTTTTGGCTTAGGATTACTAGAACCCTCATCAGTATCACTTAAGATTAATATAAAATTACTACAAGCCAATTAAGTATAGGTCCTTCAAGCTCTAGTACACGCCACTCTACCAAATTAATGGAGTAGGAGAGGTAGCAGCTCTTAATAGTTGCTAGGTACTAAATAGGTCGCGATAGGCTCCTTCTTATTAATATTTTAGTAAGGATCGCCCAATATAGTACTATGGAGTACCTCCGTGTTATTAAGCCATAAGTCATCGTCGTCGTCCTCCCCTACTTCTAAAATAACCACCTCATCCTCTAACCCCCCTAAATCTTTATCATACAGCACTAACGGCTCGTTAAACAGTGGCTTCTTATCCTCCTTAATATCCTCATCCACTTCATCAGCCGGTTCTTTGTTTTGGATTAGAAATTGGCTAAGATTTACGCTACTGCTTAGTTAAGCAAGTATAAGTCAACTTCTAGACTCTACCTACTTCTTCTACTTCCAGGCCTCCTCCTGCCTTTCCTTTTAGAGCTCTTGCATAGCAATATTGGCAGCACGTTCAGCAATCTTAGCACTTATTTTACCCCGCTGGTTAGCCTTACCATACTTCTTTTTAGGTAGTGGCTGCCAGCAAGCCTTTAGAGGAACCTTAAATGGAGCGCCCTCAGGTAGCAATCGAAGCTCTATCTATCTAGTTAAAATAGCCACTTGGGCCACCTCAAAGTCTTCAAATTTATTGGCAAGCTCGCTCATTTCTTTAGCAGGAAGGTCCTTAATAATATTAAGGAGGCGGAGAACCGATAGCCGGATCCTAGTAAGAGCCTCCGGGTGCCCTAGCAGTAGGTCACCCTAAAATGCTATATCCTTAATATATCGCGGCTGCCAATCTGGAGCGGCAATTAGCTTCATTGCGATATACCAGCGAGGGTGGATTAAAGCCAGCGATATAGGAAGCTTCTGCATTAAGCACCAAATAAGCATGTGGCGACAGGGGAGGCCATATCAATAGGGGTCCTCGCAGTCGCAGTTATCCTGCTTCCACTCCTAATCGGCCCACTCCTGCTTTTCCTTATTCGTTAAAGCTCTTGCGCTACGCATGGAATTAAAGATTCGCTCAAGCGCATAGTAAGTTACTATACCGTTAATTTGCGTGAAGTAGTGCTGAAAAAGATCTAGGGTGATAATTTGGGGGAGAGACATTTTAGATGTATATTCGGATTTGATTAACTCCTTACATAATATCGAAATCCACTTCTTTAGCTCAATTATGGTATCCTTAAGGCTTAATTAATAATTAGTAAAGCATTTTAATCCTCTGTTAATACCCTCGCCTTATTAGCTTACTATTATACCTAAATTTAGAAGGTATCTAGTAAGGGAGTAAGCAGTTAAGGAAAAGTCAATGTTAAAATAAGGTTTTTAAGCCGGGGAACAGAATGTCACCACGAGATATTTAGATGAGCTTTACTATAGGCCGGCCTATAGTAAAGCTTATCCAAATACCTTATGGCGACATTCTGTTCCCTAGCTTACTAAAACTTACCTAATATAACAGGTAATTATCTAGCTCTCCTTTTCAACGTATATAGTCTGAAACCACACCTTATTACATAGGTGTAGCTTATCTAGGACTGCCTTTCGATTGGCTTTAAGCTCTGCTACCATTTTAGATTTTAGGTAGGGCCAAAATAGTTCCTTTACTACCTTCCTTTCTTCCGCTGAGTAGCTATATAGCCTTTTGGCCTTTGTCTAGATCCCCTTATCAATCCGCTTCTTTATTGCCTTCGCGGCGTGCCACTAGCAGTACTAGAGAATAACTGCAATTAACTGCCCTACTAATAAGGCAGCTGCAAGGCCCTTACCAAAATTAGTAACAATAACTTTAGGTGGCCGTTTCCAAAGTTTCTGCTGAGTAGACTCCAGTAAAAAGGTCTAATCTGGCTAAGACTCGCTTTTAATAAACGATTGCATTGCTAGAAAAGAGGACCCTATATTAGTAACGCCAGTAATAATAGCCAATAAGAGCTTGGATCGATTGGTATTAAATATAGCATCCATTTGGCAGCCAAAGTTAGTAATAAACCTTTGTGCCAAATCTACCTAGATAGGAAGCTAGAATACTAGCTACTAGAGACTCCAGGCAATTAGATAACCTAATTCTGGATTAGACTTGCTAATAAACAAACCCCGTTTACTAGTTTGTTTACTTATTTACTTTATAATCAAACAACCAATTAAGCCTAAAGGTCTAATTTTAGTAGTCAATTAAGCCTTATATCGTCCCGTTTAATTGAGTTGGTTTGCTCGTTTAATATATAAGATATAGGTATTATTTTTGGTTAAGGGGAGGTTCTTAATAGTTAAGTTTTAGATAGTTCTAAAATATACCATGATTATAATATAATATACGCGCTAAAAATAAATATCTAAACGCGTCTTTCTAACTTAACCCTCTAAAATCTCCTCTTTTACTCACCAATTCCTATCGCTATACTGCCTATATTATATCTTCCTAACCTACTAAGGCTAGCCCTGTTGATTTGGCAGAGAATACGCCTATAATCGCGCCTAGTAAAGCCTACAAAGGTTCCGATACCTTATTAGAATTAACCCCCCTTCAGGACGAATATAAAGGCCTTAATTGGGACTATATAGAGAGATATTAATGGCCTTATTAAGACCTCCTCAGAACTCCGAGCTTTATATAGGACTATAGCTGGCGGCTCCAGCAAAGATTTAATAAGAAAACAACTGTTTTCTTATATAAATATTACCATCTGCATAAGATTAATGTAACGGAACCTTGTAGTAGGAACTATAGTGGGTTCTGTTAATGAGCTGGGTATATAGGTACGACAAGTTGACAACGTAATAATAACTAGTGGAGTGGTTGCCTAACAGATTAACTCCAATTATATTCTGAGATTTACTACGAAGAGAGAACTATCTATAGTAGGGACTGAGGTCCTTTAAATACACAACTGTACTCCTAAGAAATCCTCTCTTGTATATAAGGTATGTGTTGTACGTGTTATATGTAGACGTATACTGCGTATACCTTGTATACTGTGTACAACGTTATATAACTCGCTTACTATTCCTTATTATATGGTTCCACCAGATCCATCCTAGACTGTGCCTATATTAACTAACTAGCTTCCGCCGACTCCTCTCTAAGTAGTTGTAATATTGTACTTAAAGTGTCCGTAATACTATCTCCCTTCTCTTTATCTTTGTCCTTAAAGATTCCTAATATCTCTAAGTTATCCACTAGAGGTGTAATGTCCGCCTAACTAGTCTGGTTAATATTTGTACTTATTATACCTAAAGCTTTTTCTTCTTTATAAGCACAACGCCGTACTCGTACTGTGGCTGCCATACTGTCGCTTAGTGAGATAATGTCATCTCTATGTTCTCGTTGTGCGAAAGTGGGGTTGGTTTATATTGCGCTGGCGAGTTCTACTGCCTAACATCCTTCCTCCTGTTTGGAGTGCACTAAAGCAAACGTTTGTTTGTCCTGTGACGTTTGCTCTGTTTCTAATACTAAGTATGCGCGTCCTATAACTCTTAACAGTCTTTAAGTTCCCTAAGTAACTTATTATAGGGTCTTGTGTTTAATCTGCCGCTACGAAGCTTGACGGTAAGCTCTTAAGCGCCTTGGACGAGCTCTGTCGTTTATAAGAAGCGGAGTAGGAGGCTGTAGCTGCTTAATAGCGTGCCCTTGAAGCCCATTTATCGGCCTCTGCCCGTCTTCTTTGTCTTAAATATGTCCGTGATAAGGTCCGTTCTAAGGAGTGGAAACTTGTTTAATAGGGTTTGTCTAAGCTAGGTGATAAAAGGATTAGCTCTCCTCCTATAAGGGAAATAACTCTAAGTAGCTTGGCAATTGCTCCTCTTGGGTCCCCCTTAGGTGACTTATTTTTCGGTAATTCTTCTTTATTGATGTTGCCTGACCTGCTTTCTTCTAATACTCCTATACCTTTCCTATAGTGTTTTTTAGGTTGCTTAGTGGTTCCTAGGTAGTCTTACTATAGCCTATCTACTTTACTTTATACTATATTTCGTCATCTACGTCCTTGTGACTAATGATCTTTAAAACTTGCCATTTGTCTTTTTCTTGTCCTCTGTATGTGTCTGCCTTATAGACTAGTGGCTTAATATTCCCGTGTGCTGGCTCTAGCATTGCGATATGCTGTATAGGGTAGATTTTTATTTTGGCTAGTAGGTTTAACTTATATGTAACTAATAAAATTCTTTACTTAACTTTGAAAGGTCCTAGTCTGACGTGGTCCAACTTCTTGCTTAGTTATTAACTCTTGAAATTTTTGTGTAGTAGCTATACTTTATCCCCCTCCTTAAGATCTGGTCCCTTAGATCTCTTAGCGTTATAGTACTTTTTCATTTATTCTTGTACTAGTTTAGCTGTTTCTTTAAGGTCTGTATGAAGATTCATTAACGTCTCTATTCTTTGTTTAGCTGTGCTACTCGTCCTTTTTGCTTGACGTGGTGATAATGATGTTCTTAGCTTGTACCCGTAATTCGCCTTAAATGGTAATATCCCCATTCCTTCTTGTGGTGTTGTATTATATGCAAACTATATAACTGGTAACAACGATACCCAATTGTTTTGTACGTGATTGATATAGTGCCTTAGATACTGTTTTAGTGTCTAGTTTAGTCTTTCCGTTTATCCGTCTGTCTGCGGATAATACGCTATAGATATTACTGCGCGAACCCCTTATTCTGCTAGAAACACTTCCTAAAATACTATTATAAATCTTAGATCTCTATCCAATATAATCTTGTCTGGTGCTCTATGTCTTGTAAATACTTCTTTTATATAGATTCTAGCGACATCCTCTACTGATATCTCTTTAGTGCATACTATAAAGTATCCCTACTTTGTTAGCTTATCTACTATTACTAAGATCGCATTATAATCTTGTCCTGTAATAGGATCTTTTAACTTTGGTAACTTAATAATAAAGTCCTATAATATAACCTCCCATGGTCTTTCTGGTGTCTTAATAGGTTATAGCCCTCCATATAGCTTATGCCTTATTGGTTTGTTCCTTTAGCAATTTAGATATTCCTTTATAACTTATCTTGCTAGTCCCTAGATTCCTTAAATAATATACTCCTCTTGAAGTCTTAATACTAAGCCTATAGCTCTATTGTGTCCTTATATTATTCCCTTGTGGAATTCCTTAATAAATTCTTCTGTAATAGACTTAGGCATATACGTTGCTTCTCTGTTTATATATTACTTTAAGTCTAGATCCTCTGCCTATGCTTTTTAGATCTTTTATATCCACTTACTCTCTAGTAATTTATAGATCTGACTTTCCTTAGTTGCTATAATCTTTGGATAATTATACCTGATTAATCTATCTTAATCCTTTTGTAATAAAGCTCCTAATAGCTTTTTACTATTCTATAGTTTAGCCTTTCTGCTTAGAGCGTCTGCTTATGTATTATCTGTACCCTTAGTATACTGAATTTTGAAATAGTATTCTGTAAGCATTTCCGCCTATTTAACCTGTCTTTGGTTGAGTTTCTTTGTTGTTAGGAATCCTATAAGGTTCTTATAGTCTGTCTTAACTATAAATAGTTTCTCTGTGCCTTATAAGAATACTTTCTATTCCTTAAGTGCTGTAACTATACCTAATAACTCCTTATTATAGATGTCATAGTTTAACTCTGGTGGTGTTATCTTTCGACTATAGTATACCACTGGGTGCCATCTATCTTAATGTTTTTATAGGAAGTACGCTCCTAGTGTAAAGTCTAATGCGTCTATTTTTACAACCGTCTCTAAACCTGGTTAATAGATCTTAAGAACTGGCTCCTAGGTAAATAACTCTTTAACTCTTTTAAACAGTTCCTGTTACTTCTTTCCCTATACCTACGGTTCTTTCTTTTTTGTTAGTTATGTAAATGGCTTAATATCCTATAACCATTACGCTATGAACCTTTTATAGTAATTGCAAAACCCTAGGAATGATCTTAACTGTGTAACGTTCTCTAGTTCTTGCCAATTTACTATGGCCTCGATCTTCTTTAGATCTATGCTAAGTTAGCCTAGTTTGATAATAAATCTAACGAAATTGGTCTTTCTGGTAAAGAACTTGTATTTCTTAATTGCTACTGGCATCTATTCTTCTTGTAGTCTCTTTAAGACCTATTTAATATATTCTCTATATTCTTCCTTACTTTCTAAGTAGATGATAATGTTATTAAGGTATGCTATAATAAATTTATTTAGGTGTTCTCCTAATATACTATTAATTCGCTTCTGGAACGTTACTGGTGCGTTTATAAGTCCGAATTGTATAACTAATGGTTTATATAGTCCTTCTTTTAACCTAAAGGCTGCCTTCTATTTGTTGCCTTCCTTAATTCTAATCTGGTGGTATGCCTATCTTAGATCTATCTTTATAAAGATCTTTACGTTACCTATCCTGTCTTAGATTTCACTAATTAAGGGTAAAGGATATCTATCCTTTTTGGTAATGCTGTTTAACTATCTGTAGTCTATATACATCTTAAGTTTTCTGTTTTTCTTTGGGATGAACAACACTGGATATTCTACTAATAACTGTAATAGTCTAATGTATCCCTTTTGTAAGTTCTCCTGGATAAACTCCTTAAGCGCTACTAACTCTATTTTAGTAAGCTTATAGATTGGAAAGAACTTTAGACTTATTCCCTTTTCTAACTCTATTTTATAGTCCTAAGCTGTATACTCTAACAGCTTTTCACTTTCTAGTAACTATAACTTTTTACCATACTTATAGTATCTCTTTGGTATATGACTTAAGCCTTGCTTAGTCTCTTTATATATCACTCTGACTTAGTACTATACTAACTTGGTTTACTGTTGCACTTTGCGTTATTATATATCCTTAATATTAACCTAACCTGTAACCTAATTAATCTTTAGATTGTACTCCTATAACCAAGGCATTCCTAGTATCGCCTTATCCTGTCCTAACGGTAGGATATTGAAAGACATTCTAACTGGTCTCCCTTTAATAGTTATCTAAATAGGTCCTATTTTGAGATTAATAATACCTCCTCTATAGGCTATCTGATCTCCTAAAATTGTTATAAGTGGATATAGGTGTTTCTTCTGTCTATATAGTAACCCTATCCTTTCTACTACCTTTGGTGATATATAGTTCCTAGTTGCTCTACTATCTATTAATACTTTAAACTGCTAATCTTGCCACTTAGCTCTTAAATTTAGGTGTTATCCTTGAATTCCTTTAAGGGTTTAAGGCTCTAATACTAGTTCCCTTTGGTTCTATACGCCTCCCCTTTTCTTAATTGTTGGCTGCTTAATCCTGCCTATACTTGGTCTAACTTTAGCTAATACTTAGTTTGTTTCTTTTCCTCTATGTGCTATAGATAAGTGTTCTCTAGGCACTCCCACTACTATTATCCGTCTAGGCATTTTTCTATAAGGAATCTTCCTGGTTAAAGTGTTAAGTCCCCTTAACCTTGTACTTCTACTAGGTGCTAACTATATATATACTTGGCGTCCCTAAACCACTTTTCCTCTGGTGCCCAATATATTCTTAATAGGTACTTCCGGTTCTTATCTTTAGGTGCTCTATATATATTGTATATATTATCCACACAAGCTATTCACGATAGTATATAATATGCTGCATGTTTTAGGTTAACTCTTAGTTTGTTTTTATCCTTAAGTTTAAACCTATACCTAGTTGACCTAACTACTGGTATCTCTGCTATAGGTACTAAGATTTATTGCTCGCTTTTCTAGTCCCTGGACCTCTCTTCTAGGTTCCTTAACATTATGATTAATGCTCCTTTAATGTGACTTATGCGTTTTTCTGTAATAGGTTGGTCTTAGACAACTTTTTTATTTAGCTATATATAAAAATCTTCCTATTTATTATTGTGTCGTTGCCTATACCACTTTCCGTACAACTGGTTTAGTGTGTATGGTCTATTTGTTAGAAAGTACCTTGTTATTACTATATTATAACATCCTTTAGTATGTCTTTCTTTAAATCTGGTTAGAATATCTAGATCTTTTTCTTATTCCAGTTTATCTAACCACTTTACCCTAGGTGTCCCTGCACTTAGCCTATTAGTAACTCTTTATACGGGTGCTCTGTCCCTTATATAACCTAGTATAGCTAATCTTTTGTCTAGCTTTTGCTCTTACTATACAATAATTCTTATTCTAAACTTATCTATAGTTTCTTGTTTTCTGCGTCTTACAACTAGATTCTTGTAGTTGTCTTGCTTTTTAATTCTAGTATTAACTTTTTAATCTTTAGGCTGAATACTACATTTACCTAGAATTGCTGACGTTCTTATTTGTTCCTTAAACTTGTAGTTCTTGAACTTGCGTCCTATACTTATTTATTTGTTACTAAACTAAGTTGCTACCCTTTCCTATTAGTTTTCGTCCGTTGTGGGTCCTTGGGTGTGTCTTATCTTACTTTAAAAATCTTAAGCTTTTTTTATCTCTTCTTAAGAATCTTAAGCCTATAGCCTTTTACCTTTATTGAGTAATAAGCTAGCACTAGTAGTTATCTGCTTACTTAGTTTCTTTTAAATATTACTCCTATTATTTTGTGAAGCGATGGAAATCGTATTTAATGGTGTTATAACATCCGTTACTAAACCTTATTTAGTAATGGTCTTAGTCTCTACTTCTGTTGCGTCCTTAAGGTTTAAGTGCTTCTAGTTAGCCTCCCTTTTATCCTCGTCACTATTAATTAATAAGTACTCCGACTCTATTATTAATACTACTAATCTTTATCTGCACGTTACTATGATATCTTAATCTAGCTTGTAGAGTTGATTTTGTTTTTTATCTAACTCTTTAGTTCTTTGGAGTCCTTTTAACTCTAGCTCCTATAGCTAATAGCTTGCGCCATACTTAGCGTCCTTATAAATTCGGCATGCGTTGTTATAATAATATATAAAACTGTTAATTAAACACTCTTTTGTTCCTTATAGTGTACTGTTATCCCTCTATATGTATATGCCGTCTGCTGGTCTAGTTCCCTTTACCACGTGGTTACTTTGACCACCTTTATAGTCTCTGGCGAAATAACCCTATTTTCCGCAATTTATATAAGCTTTATCTTTAAACTATTTTTCTTACTGTGGAGTCCGCCTAAATGTCTTCTGCTGCTAAGATCCCTGGTTTGACCTCTACTTCTTAGTCCTTTAATTACTTAATCCTTAACCTCTGGGTTTCTATGGTTTCTTTTCCTACCTTTAGGTTTCTTTAGTACCGCTTAGGTCCATTGGCTCTGCGCTATTCTATGGTTTTTAACTCTACGTCTGTCGTTGCGTACTCTGCGCCTTATATAACTATAGAACTCTGTCTTGCTCTTTTTTAGCTTGTTCCCTTTGGTAGATCCTATTATTAATCTTTATTAACTAATCTATTAACTCCCTTAGAGTATCTACATCTTCTATTAAGATGATTGCGTCTTAGACTTTAGCCTTAAGTCCCTATTTATATTGTGCTATAAGTGCCCTATTGTTCCACTTAACCTATATAGCTAGTGTTTAAAACTGTGTTATATACTTAATTGCTGAAGTACGTTGTACTAAGTTCTAAAGCTTTCGTTCCGCTATGGTTATGGCCTCCAGGTCTTTAAATATTTGTGTTAGTTGCTCTACAAACCCGTTCTAACTGGTAAATATATACCGTATATCCTGGTTAGTAGTTATTATGCCATTAGCCTGTATTTCCGTAAGATATGGCTTAAACTACTTAAGTGCCCTCCCCGTTAGGAATAATCCTGCATAGGCTACTTAATCCAATAATATTGCTAACTTTGCTCCTTCCTATACTACCTTAAAATGCATTTGCGTAAGAAATCCCTTAAGCTTTGACTTCTCTCCAGAGAATTGTTTAATTAAAGGTAACTTAATCTTTACTGCTCCAATTCCATTAATGCGTTCTTTAAGTATCCTATTATTATCTTGTAAGTGATTAACCATTTCCTGTAATTAACCTTGCGTAACCACTTAAGAATCCCTATTGTCTATACTGGTATCACCTGGCCCTAAGGTTGTGGCTCCCGTTGATGCTATTGTAACTAGTGCTACTTTTAGTGGTATATTGTCTAAGTTTGTTCCAATACTATAACCTTGATAGTGAATGTGTAACGGAACCTTGTAGTAGGAACTACAGTGGGTTCTGTTAATAGGCTAGGTATATAGGTACGACAAGTTAACAACGTAATAATAACTAGTGGAGTGGTTGCCTAACAGATTAACTCCAATTATATTCTAAGATTTACTATAAAGAGAGAACTATCTATGGTAGGGACTAAGGTCCTTTAAATACACAACCATACTCCTAAGAAATCCTCTCTTGTACGTAAGGTACGTGTTGTATGTGTTATACATAGATGTACACTGCGTACACCTCGTATACTGCGTACAACGTTATGTAACTCGCTTACCATTTCTCGTTATATGGTTCCACCGGATCTATTCTGGACCGTGCCTATATTAACCAACTAGCTTCCGCCGACTCCTCTCTAAGTAGTCGTAACATCGTACTTAAAGCGTCCGTAACAATTAAGGTGACCCTATATAAAACTAGTAGAGCTACTACTTCTGCGGCAGGACACCTTGCTAAGGATATAGATGGCCACTAGGTTAATTCTCGTGGTCCTATTAATTATACAATATCTTAAAAGCGGAAGGCTTTAACTGTTCTAGAGTAGATTTAATAAACCTATTATATATTACAAGCAGTTGCTAATAAGCTTATTAAGTCCTACAACTCCAATATCTTTAAACAAGCAGTTATACTATGGATCGCCGCCGGAAACCACCCTTTATGAGAAGTCGAGCGACCTAAATTTCAAGCCCTAATTATAGCCGTAAATAAAGACGCTAAGCTTAATCTCTACTAAAACCACAAGTTAATTCACAGTCAAGTTCTTACTGAATATAATAGTAATAAAGGTATAGTAACGGAAGAACTGGCGCGATCAATAACAAGATTTTATATATCATTTAATAGCTGGATAACGCGCAATAAGAAGAAGGCTCTTACTAGTATCTACGTTTACTATTTGGACTATTAAGGCCAGATTTAAGACTTTATGCTTGCTCTACCAGAGCAGCTTGGCCTATATAGCGGCTATAACTACCACGACGTTATTGGTAATACTATTGCTGAGTATAATCTTAGTAGTCGAATTAGCTGGTTTGTTATAGATAACGCCCACAATAATAACACCTGCATTAACTTTCTCGCGGTAGAGCTTAGATTTAATAAAGAGTAACGTTAAGTATAGTGCGCTACTTATATATTTAATCTAGTGGCTTAATTAAGTCTATTTAGAACCAATAAAGATGCGTTTAAGAACGGTAATAAGAACTTAACAGTAGGTAGGCGTTCCCCTACTATTAATTTAATTAAAACTAAGGTTTTTATAGGAAGAGCAGCAGTTCCTAGAGGAGTGGCGAAAGGAAGGCCCGCTTGGAACTCTTATTAATTTTATCTATTCAATCTATTCGCCACAAAAGTATAAACAGTTCTATACCTTCCAGCAAGAGGAAAACGCTATACTACTATACGCCGATTTTAAAGTCCTTAAGCTCGTCAAGCCTATTAAGACTAGGTAAAACAGTTATTTAATAACATTTAAACGGGCCGTTAAGCTTTAAGGCCCTATTTCCTTAATAATGCAGCACGATATTAATAAATGGAATAGGAAGCTTATAACGATTAAGTCTAGTTAACAACGTAGAAAGAATCCAAATCCACATTAGAAGCCTCTTAATCGACCTCTCTACGTGCGAGTCGGCAGCCTTACTTCCTACAATTAGGATGTTATTAAACAATATATTCAGCTTCTTAAGCTGCTTTAGCAGGCTACACTTAAGCTTAAAGGAAGAGGCAAGGCTGGGCGCAATAGCGCAATATAGGAAGTTATCCCTTACATAGAGTTTTTAATAAGGCACTACGAAGAAGCTAAAGCTTAATTAACTAAGGCAACAATAGAAGATTATCCTAATTAAAAGGCAATTAAGGATTACTACAAAATTAACATTAATTACGGGTGGGCAAAGCTTTAAAAATACTATATAGCGCTTAATTAGACGCCTATCTACTACGCAGCTTGCCTACTATACCCTAACCTTAAGCGATTCTATTAAAATAACTAGAAAGAGAGGCCTAATTGGATAACTAGCTATAACGCTTCCTTCCAAAAGCTCTGGCTTAAGTATAAAGGAAAGAAGCTATGGTCGGCAGGGCAAGCCTTTAAGAAAAATCAGCCTTTGCAATCTAATATTAATGACTTTATTAGAAGCTTTACAGGCACCGCCTTTACTACAGCACCCTCCTTATCTAACGATTAAGAAGACGAGTACAAGCAGTGGAAGAAACTTAATCTACTAATGGAAGATTACCTATTAGCTTACGATCCGTTCTTATACTGGAGGATAATGGTAATGGAGTTTCCTAACCTTAGTTAAATAGCGCTTAATATACTAAGTATACCACCATTAAGCTGCGACTGCGAATAATTATTTAGTGAGCTTGGTGATATACTTAAGCCTTATCGCTTACAAATACGGCCTGATATTATCGCAGCCTTATAGTGTATACGAAGCTGGAACCGCAACGGCTTTATTAAACGCAGAAAATAACCTTTCCTAATAAGGAAATTGTACACTGGTTTAGACTTAACCGGAGATCGCGCCATTTAATTTAGTTTACTGACTTTTAAATAGAGCGACAAGTCCTACCTAAATTTTTAATATAGCCTCCAACTTCGGTGCTATTGCGAGCCGCGATCTCCTACTTTAGGAGCTGTTTTATATACATATAATGATGTACAGGGAGGATTGGCTATATAGCCGGATCGATATTGCTGCCGTCGTGGAGGCGATCGATTTTTTAGGCATCTTTTGTATAGGAAAACTCTGCATTAAAGTCGGAGTTACGTGACCTTATCTAACTTTTAAGCATAGTACTACACCAAACGCCTATCACCAAATTGTAGTATAGAGCTCCTAGAACTTCCTACTATTGCGTAAAAATGTATATAAATCTATCCAAACAGTCAAATCTAACCAAACCGTTTGCTAGTTTGATCAACCAAACGAAATAAACAAGCTTGAAGCTTCAAAATATCCAATCAACCAAACCAAAGATCGATGGTTTGAATTGTTTGTTTATTAGCAAGTCTGTTCTGGATTGATCGTGTAGGTATATCAAGACCGGTACTTAAATCCATGCTGGTGGAGAAGCAGCTCAAGCGCGCCGAGCGCTCGCGGCTGGCCCTCAGCTCCACTAGGAAGGCCGCTTAACAATCGCGTCAAGCTATAGTATTTCTTCTTGCTTATATATAACTCTCGGGCAGAAAGCTGACGCTATATAGTAAGATAGGTCTCCCGAGTTGCCCTAAGAGCGTAGGCTTCTGCGGCTGCCTCTTTAGCCTCTAGTAGTCGATCCTGGTGGCCAATATATGCGAGGGGATTCGCGACGAAGTCGTATTCTAGAGCCTCTGGAGTATCTGGATTGGAGTGCTTGGCACGCGTAATAGTCACTACCCATCCTTTGATATCACCTATATGGCCAGGAAGCTTCTTCTAGGCCACCTAAATACACCAGCCGCAGTTCTTTTGGTGTACCTTAGTAGCCTCTTACTACCGGTTACTATTTTTACCGCAGAAGTCGTCTAACTTGCGGTAATTCCGGGTATACTTACTATGGTGTTTACAGCCAAAGACACGGTGCGGCCGTAGAGTGGTTTCATCGCCTAAGGACAGTGTAACAATAAAGAAGCCTTTGCTGAAGGTGTAGTCCTAGTATCAATTAAACACGGCGTTAGGATCCTTAAAGGTCTCACCATCGTATGGCTCTAAAAGGTGGTGGGCGGGCATAGAGTCAACCACCTTTTTTACTACCAGAGCCAGGTCCGGGTGCAAACGGTAGTTTGGCTGCCACTCTGGACGTTAGATCTCAACTTCTGGCAATGGCGATTAAAGCCATAGCGGAAGAGGATCATTTATATCGTGTACCAAAGAAGCAGAAGCAGCACGACATTTATGACCGCTGGGAGTTGGAGTTCTAGGAGGGGGTAGAGGAGAGAACAACTCCTGCGCAGAGGCCTACGCCGAGCTCTCTACACCTGCATACCATGGCCGGCGAAGCCAAGATGGGGTTAACGGAGCCTGAGAAACCTCACGCCAAGCAGCTAGAGCAACCTGGTAAAGGGGTGGTGGGGTATCAAGGACTTCAATAGGGTTACTCTAGCGATCACCAGGTTTTCGTACCGGAGCAGCGGAGGCAGTATAGGCAGTATGGGCAGTATAGGCTGCAGGGCAACGCTACAGGAGCTCATCAAGGTCAGGAAGAGTCAAATCAATATTAAACAAAGAGTTATCGGCCATGCTATATAGTAGGAAGTTGATATAGGCTTTGCAAGGTGTAGATTTGGAGCAACTTTATAGTGGAAAACTTCCAGAACTTGCTATCAAAGTCGTCCGACTTCGGCGTTATATCTTAAACCTAGCACTAATGTTTACTTTATAAGCTGTTTAGGGCTTTTAGTCTATATAATAAGCTATCAATTCCGCACC
>Ga0307507_10003462_pt1 | contig 30568 bp, 7 predicted proteins | sample 7_EM_MG_FD_207223 | JGI IMG/M metagenome (GOLD analysis project Ga0307507, IMG submission 207223) | Populus trichocarpa ectomycorrhiza microbial communities from riparian zone in the Pacific Northwest, United States - 7_EM | ecosystem: Host-associated > Plants > Roots > Unclassified | place... | reverse complement strand
AGTATTAATGCTTAGCCTAGATATTAGTAGCGCCTATAATAATATACCCTATAAGCGCCTCCTATATATCCTTAGGGCAAAGGGCTTCCTAGAATAGATTATATAATTTATTTAAGGGTTTACAGGCCAGAAAGAGATATTATTGGTCTTTAGTAAATACTAGAGCCCCCCCATTACAGTTACAACAGGTATACTATAAGGATCACCTCTTTCGCCTATACTCTTCCTTTTCTTTATAAGCAACTTACTTAATACCTTTAAGGAAGGGGCAACCTAGGGGATAGGCTTTATTAATAATATAAACCTAATTATATATGGGCTAATAGCCGTAGAGAACTGCAGAACACTAGAGAAAGCCTATAACACCTATATAGAATAGGCAAGACAATATAGAGTCTAATTCTTACTAGAGAAATACTAGCTAATCCATTTTATAAGAAAACGCAACTAATCTATAGATCTTTAGTATATAATCCATATTTAAGGCTTTAGGGGTTAACCAGTTCAGGGCCTAAGGGTATTAGGAGTATAGGTAGATAGTAAGCTCTAGTGGAGCGTATATATAGTGCAAGCGGCCTATAAGGGCTAAGTATAGTATATTACATTATCTAGGATTGTTAATTCTATATAGGGTCCATATTTCTAGAGGTCACGCCTACTATATATAGCAATTGTCTAGCCAACTATAACATATAGATCCAGTATTTGGGCCATTAAAGAAACTAAAAAGGGCCCCCTTAAATTACTCCTTAAACCACTCCAAAAGGTCTAAACAGCCTGCCTTTGGAGTATAATAAGCAGGTATAAGTGAACGGCTATAGCACTGCTTAAGAAGGAAGCCAATATCCCCCCCCTATAACTATATATTAAAGCTGCTGCAATATAAAGGGCGCAAAGTAAACGCAACTCTAATGTTATAAAGTATATTAAGACACGCCTAAATAAACTATAGAGGGACTTTAGGGCACCTTATAGGAGAACAAACTAACAATCCTAAAGTAGGGAAGAGATATTGGAGAAACAAATAAAGAAAGTAGAAGAAGAATAGTGCTATGTTAGGGCCCAGGCCTATATAAAGAAGGAAGGGAGACGCGTAAGAGGCCAGTAAAAACAATAGTAAGAAAGAGAAAGGAGCTAAAGTAGAGTATAAAAGAACGCTAGGAAACCATCTTCCGTAATATAATACTGGTTGGACTAATGCTGGAGAGGCGTATAGGAGTTAAAGGTATAAAGGCTAACTTAGGCAAGAGAAACCTAAGCCGTAGCATAGTTAACGCTATAGGGGGTGAATACTTAAGAGCTCTAAGAAGGCCTAACAAAGGCAGAAAATATAATAGCAATACTCTTAAGAACAGGGATAATAGGACTAAAAGATTAGCTCTACTAGGTAGGTATCCTAGTAGGCAGCCCAAGATATAAATGTGGCTGGCTAAGACAGACACTAAAATATATAATACTGTTATACCCCCTACGCACTAACCAAGAAGCTATACTTTTAGTAGCTAGTATAGAGAACTATAACACACTACTCTTAATATAAAAAGGTCTTAAGGCGGTTACCTAGTGGCTTATTAGCCAAAATATACTAGACCAGTTTTAGGTTGTAAAGGAAATAGTAATAAAAGGTAAAGGGGTGAGCAATAGGCGCCCCCTAATGACTCTACAGTAGTAGAGCAAAGTTTGCGATACTAGCACGTCCGTAGGCTTATTACGGCAGCAGTGGTTCCCAAGGAGGTTAAAAAGTAAGGTAGTAGAGCACTATAGGTGACTTGTAGGCGCCTTATAGGCGAGTCCTAAAAGGTAGGGAGACGGATCACGGGGTTTTCTCAAAAGAGTTTTCTCCCTATATGTATATAAGGAGTAGTCCGCGTGGGCCTAATAGGGATCCGAATCGGACGTTAAGCAATGAATAATAATAATATATTTAAAGTTCTTTTTACATTTAAACTTCCTGCTATTATGTTTTATGTATTTATATTAGATAGCAATTATTTGCCTTTATATAGCGTCTATTTAGCTAAAGTAGGCTATAAAGAATAGTCTTTATAGAATTCGTTTACTAGGGAAGGCGTGTTAGCTTTAACCTATTTATAGGTTTTCTAGGTTTATATCTTATACCCCTCCTACTTAATAAGAAGTTTAAATCGTTTAGATTATATTTTCTATTTTCTATTTTCTATTATATATTATTAATTAAGTTAATGAAGTAAGAGCCGTTACTATTATTAATAATTATAGGAGGTAGTGGTGGCACTTCATAAGTTATATAATTATCTCTTAAAGATTATAATAAGCTTATATAAAACGTCGAGTATATTTTTATTTTAGTTAGTTGTTTAAGCTTATAGGTATATAGGCTTAGTTTCTTCTTAATTTAGTATAGGCCTATAAACTTTTAATTTCTTTAAGGGCCGTTAAGTCCGTAGGTTTTATATATTTAGGTAAACTATATTACCTTTCTTAAAGTCCTATACAGGAGCTTATCCTTTATTTATACGCTACTCCTATACTATTTAAGTGTATATTAATTTACTATATAAAAAAATTATTTATTTAATATTGGGGGGTGCATTGCAAGTGTAAGTATATTAGGGGTTTTTGCCAAGACTATCCGGAGACTATCCGGATAGTCTCCGGATACTATTAGCTAATAGGTCTATTATCCGAGAGGCCTATCCGGCCTATCCTCCGCAGGTCTGAGTACTAGAATTAAAAAGTACGCGTATTACCTATATAGATTTAGATATTATATATGCCTTCCAATCGTACTTCTAATGATATAGACTTTGTTCCACCAACTTAATATTCAATTCCACCGACTCGAAAGGCCAAAGAACCCCCCGTAGCCGTGGCCGTTGCCTTCCTTCGAGCCTTTATATATCGCGAATTTTAACAACTATAGCACCCTAAATCTTCCTCTAAACCTCGCTGTGTGCAAAATTCCGTTCTATAGAAACGATAGATATTAGTAACCTTATCTTCAGCGACTTGACTCCAAAAATTGGGCGTATATAGCAATTTTATACGGAAATTAGAAGATTCTACGACCTCATATTTCTTATCACGGAGCCTTGATCCTATTGGTCCTATTGGCTAGTTCTTATCGATAACGGTAGGACGAATTGTACCAGTCCAAGGGATATAACCAGCAACTATTTAAAGGGCGTTTAGAGGTTGTCCTAAGAGCAGCCTAAGGTACCTATAATATATCCCTTATACTAGGCTACGGTTCCTATATATAATATAATTATTAAAATATCTTTAGCCGTACCAGGCTACTGTAGTAGTATATTAGCTATAATAGCACTTAATTATAGTAGAGAAGCGATAATATTTAATTGCCTTTTTAGCGATATATAGTTTATAAAAGGTAGAAAGGAAGCTTTAAAGCAATTAAATAAAGAGGGTTAGAAACTTAATAAAGCCAATTAGGCTATTGGGCCCTCCCTTATAGTTAAATTAGTATCCTAGGCTCTGCTAATGCTTACGGTAGCTATAGTACTTCTATATAAAAAAGGTCGCCACTATTTATACACCCCCTAAATAATACACGAATACCCCCTAATTGATACGCATACACCCCCTACCTTATTTGGTTTAGACACTTCCTTATTAAGTTAGAATATTATATACGTTTAACTTGTTTGCGCTTGCATTACGAAAATTAAAGTATACGCCATGTAAGTTTTATAACTGTGACATCACGATTAAGTCTTATTTTTAGTTATAGTATAAGTAGTAGAGTCTAAATTGGAACGCGCCTAAGTTAATTAATTGGATTGCGCAGTGCTTTATAAGGCGTCGCGCAAACTAATTTAGGTGCTGCTACCTCCACACCTACGCCCGCGCGCCTACGCGCGCGCCCGCGCTGTGCGCCCGGTGGGACCCAAATCAGCACTACTGCTTTATATCTAAGAGCTTATAATTATAGAGCGTCGCGGCAGTCGGCCAATTAACTCTATAACTGGCTCTATAATTGCCAATTGCGTTAATAGATCTACTTATAGAGAGCCCTCAGCATTTAAGCGAAATACTGGGGTTCACACTTTAATTTTTGCGATGTAGGCGCAAACTAGTTAAACATATATAACATTCTAACTTAATAAGGAAGCATCTAACTTAACGAGGAAGTATCTAAACCAAATAAGGTAGGGGGTGTATAAATAGTAGCGACCATAAAAAATAATTTTAGTTTATATAGAGGAACCACGCTACTTAAATTGCTTAATTTCGTTTAGAAAATATAAAATCTTATACGGCTTATATAATAGTCTAGCGATTTGCTATTATTCTATAATTAAGCCTAAAGCCCTTCCTACCTTATACCTTTATATTTGTCTATACTTATAACCCTTACTAAAATTAAACCCCCCTCTCTACGCTCTCTTCTCCTAGCCTTGCTAAAATACCTAGCGTAAATATAATTCTTTTATTTAAATAATGTTATGGACCAAAACTATAAGAAGGCAATAATGGATCTAATATATTAAAAAGTAGATAGGTAATAAGTTATAATAATTATATATAAACCCCCAGATAGGGGCGAAATAGATATAAAATAGATATAAAATACTCACTAGATAGGGCGCCTAAACGATAATATTTAATATCTTTTGTAATAAAGATAGAAGAGCTATATAGAATTAGTCTTTTAAAGCCCAATACTTAATTTTATAAACTGTGTAAGTATAGCTAATCTTGCAAGTTAGGTAATTATATAGGTTAGGAAATTGTATAAGCTAGGTAACAGTAATAAGTTCTAGGGGATAGTTAGATAAGCAATTAGCAGTATAACCTAAATACAGCTGTTAGAGCAGGCACTTATAATATTATTAGGTTGGTATAGAGGTATATATAAAAGATAGGCCGGTATATAGGGTGTATTATAGTTAGGGAAAAGTATAATAGTGTAATTGGCGGGTTAGTATGCAGGAACATAATACTATTTAACTTTGCTTAATGTGGCTTAGAGGAGTACAGAGCCTTAACCTAAGCCACATCCTCTAACTGAGCCTCTATTATATAACCACTAGCTACTTCTAGGCGCTACGGCCGCGTACCCCACTACTTACCCTTTCTAGAACTTTAGAAGTTATACTAGTCCTTATTAAGTGACTAACGTTTAAAGCTCGAACTAATTATCTAAATCTATTGCAGAGATACCTTCACTCTTCAGAAGCCGACTTTTGGAGCTCTTGCTACACCCGGCCCAAAAAGACCAAACCAACCAAAAGAACCCTGAAAAACACCCTAATAATCCCCTAAGATGCATGCATCACAGGGGAGGCACAGGTGGAACGATGGTGGTACGCAGTTGCGCGTAACCGCCAGACCTATACCCAACAATAGCCCCCCATAACAACAATAAGGACGGGCGAATACCACACCAGAAAGCAGAAATACCCTAATTAAGAAGGCATCTAATAAAATATAAAGCCTATTAGACGCGTCTAGTATCTAGAACTATAGGGGAGCATCTATTAGCTATTACAAACTAATATAGCTAGCAGAATGGCTCCAGTCTAGCGAACCTTAGGCGCCCCTCTAGTAAACCCTTAATTAAATCCTCCAACGACTAAATAAAATTAAAGATAAATAAAAACCCCCCCTACAGGCGAACCGTACCTGGGCCGCCGTAGCTGCGCTCCTATAGTACAGGGAACCTACCCCCCTAAAGACAACAACTGGGCATATAATTACAATATAACTAAATACAGAAAAGGCAGAGGAACTTAAGGGACAATTAGAAATAGAAGTTCTTATAAAGATTTATAAGAAGGTCCACAACGCCGTCGCAGTCCAACACCTTAGGAGTGGAGATATTAGAGTTACCCTAAAGGACCAACAGGCAAAGGAACAGGCCGTAAGGGTAGGGGACAGGCTAGGAGAGCATATTGGCATAAAAGTGCTTTGTAAAGATTACCTAGTTAAAGTCCTGTCGGTTCCCATAAGCCTTAGGGTAGAAAGGGGACGCTAGGCAGATAATACAGCAACTATATAGGAGATAGTAAAATAAACGGAACGCCTTATATTAGGACTTATAATTACCTGGATCTAATAGCTTTAATAGAAAAATACAAACCAAGTATATAATAAGAATAATAAGAGGATATAAGGGGCGCCAGAGACTCGCCAGGGAGACAATAAACAAATATATGGCTCCCTTATCGTTAGCATATATACACTAGGAATGCAAAAACTTCTTATCCAAAAAGGAATAATTATAAATGGCCTTATATACAATACAAGGCTCTATAACCACAGACTATACCTGGAACGATGTTATCGCTATATATAATAGGGACACACCCAATCCACATACACAGCACAGGTGTGTTACGGCCACTATACAGGCCCCTATAATATAAGATAATATACAAATCAAGACCAAATAAAATGCGCGAACTATTACCGAAGCACATATAAGGCGTAGGAGAGAGAAGACTACATTAAATACAGAAGACAGAAGGAAAGGGCTTAACAGCTATAGGAACAACTACACGCTAGGTTATATAAATAGAAACAATAGGTAATAAGCTAGGGGGATATAGGTGTCTTCCTAGCATTTCCTACCTTTAATACTAGAGGGCTAAGCCAGCTATCCTAAGCCTTAACGGGCTAAAAGCAACACCGCGCGACATTACTAGACCGAACAAGGATATAAGGGACACATAGGACACAAGGGAGAGGACGCCTAGTAGGAAGACCCCTATAGACGGCTATAGCAAGTTTAAGGCCGGGATAATTAAGAATTAGATTTAACGCGGTAAATATAACACACGTAGCTAGCTTATAAAGGGTATATAGCTAACTAACAAAAACGGGGGAAGAACCAGAGGCAATAATAAACTTAGATTTAGAAAGGCTAGTAGGAACACAAGACACAGGAATGGAAAGCTCTATACAAAATAAGTAGTAGCTAGGGAGTAAATACAGGAGACAGAAGTTCTAAATATTTTAGAGAAAGTAGAAACGGAAGAAGCGAGGAGTAAAGGAAAGGCAAAGGACCCCTACTAGGGGTCCGCTACTTAACCATTATATAGTATAACTGCGGCAATACGAACCACCATCTAGTAAGGCCCCTACTAGACAGTCTAGACCTAGAGAAACACTATATTCTTACTATATAAGAGCCGTATTATAATACCTATATATAATTAATATACTGCCCCTAAGGATTCTAGCTCCTGTATAAACCAAAAGCAGCTATACATATATACTTTATAATTAGCAAAAATATTAGCCTTGCCTTATGGTTATAGCAGGCAGTTAACCTAGATATTACAGTTATAACTATCCAGACATATAGGGGACTAGTATAAATTATTAATGTCTATAACCCTAGGGTTAAAGGGGTAGCACAAATAGAGAATATTATATCTATAATAAGCTTGCTAGAAACTAAATACGTAGAGTTTATCTTACTAGGAGACATAAACCTCTACCACCTATAATGGGGGGGCATCTATGTTACTGCTAATTAATAGGCAGAGTGCCTACTAAGAGCTATAAATAATGGGGGCCTTAAGATAGCTACCCCCCCAGGTGCAATTATATAGTAATAGGGCACCGCCAAAAGTACAATTAACCTTACGATTATGGACGAAAACCTATACTAGAGACTCAAAAGGTGCTCCCCTAAAGAAGAATGGGTACTTACCTTAAACTATATCCCTATCTAGATACAACTAGATCTGGACATTAAGGCGCAACCAAATAGCAAAAGATACGCAATAAGGAAGCTTAACGTAGATAGCTTTCTTAATATAATTAAATAACAACTCTAAGACCTAGAAGAAATCCACCTAATACCAAACAAGTGAGGCTTATTAGCTACCCCTAAGGAAATTAATTAAAGACTAGAAAGGATCTAGGCAGCAATTAAAAGTAGGCTAAAAGAGCACTGCCTAGTTTTAAAACCGGGCCCCTACGCGTAATACGCATAGTCTGTATAGTGCGCGGCCCTTGTAGCCGGCCAACAATAAGTAAGGAGGAAATATACAAGCAGCCACAATTCTAAGGACGAGAGACAATATAAAGACACAAAAAACCAGCTAAAGAATACCCTAAGAAAAGAAGTAAGGAATAATTAGAGATAGTTTATAAACAAATACACTACTAATTTAAGTCTCCCCTATAACAAGGGCCTTTGGACCATAGCGAAATAGGTAAAGAAAAAGGCGGGACGCCTAGTAGAAGATCCATACCTACTATCCCTACAAAGAGCAGGCAAACTATAGGCTATAAGCAATAATAACAAGAAGGCAAAGATCCTTATAGAAAGATTTTTCCCTTAACTAGCTCCAGCAGACCTTAGCAATATTACTAGTAAAACACCGGTGACTTGCCTAAGAGTTGACAGCAATAACAACTAAAGAAATAGCTAGAACTATTAGCCGCCTCTTAAATAACATAGCACTAGGACCAGATAGGATCCTAAATAAAGCCCTAAAGACCTATAGACTACTTATAGCACCTTAGCTTGCAGACATAGCCAAAGCATACTTTATAATAGGCTACTACCCGCGACTTAGAAGATCTATAACGACGGTTATCTTATAAAAAGAAGGTAAAGCAGACTACTTAATCCCAGGAAGCTACCGCCCTATTACCTTAGAAAACACCCTAAGCAAGATCTTAGAAAAGGTTATAGCGGACCATATAGCAGATATGGCAGAGGAACACGCCCTACTACTATAAAGCCAAATAGGGGTAAGAAAGAATCGCTTAACGCTATTAGCACTTACACTACTCACTACTACCATTAAAACTGCATAGGCTATGCGAAAGGACTTTATAGTATTAATACTTAGCCTAGATATCAGCGGCGCCTACAACAATATACCCTATAAGCGTCTCCTATACATCCTTAGGGCAAAGGGCTTCCCAGAATAGATTATTTAATTTATTTAAGAATTTATAGGCCAGAAAGAAACATTACTAGTCTTTAGCAGATACTAGAGCCCCCCTATTACAGTTATAATAGGAATACTATAAGGATTACCTCTATCGCCTATACTCTTCCTCTTCTTTATAAGCAACCTGCTTAATACCTTTAAGGAAGGGGCGACCTAGGGGATAGGCTTCGTTAATAATATAAACCTAATTATATATAGGCCAATAGCCGCAGAGAACTGCAGGACACTAGAGAAAGCCTATAACACCTATATAAAATAGGCAAGATAATATAGAGTCCAATTCTCACCAGAGAAATACCAGCTAATCTATTTTATAAGAAAACATAACCAATCTATAAATCTTTAGCATATAATCTATATCTAAGGCTTTAGGGGTCAACTGGTTTAAGGCCTAAGGGTATTAGGAGTATAGGTAGACAGTAAGCTCCAGTAGAGCGCACATGCGGCATAAGCGGCCCATAAAAGCTAAGCACAGTATATTACCACGTCCAGGATTGTTAATTCTATATAGGGTCCATGCTTCCAGAGGTTACGCCTACTATATATAGCAGTTATCTGGTTAACTATAACGTATAGATCTAGTATTTGGGCCACTAGAGAAACTAAAAAAGGCCCCCCTAAATCACTCCTTAAACTACTCTAAAAGGTCCAAATAGCCTGCCTTAGGAGTATAACAGACGGGTATAAGCAAACGGCCACAGCACTGCTTAAGAAGGAAGCCAATATTCCCCCCCTATAACTATATATTGAAGCCGATGTAATGCAAAGGGTGTAAAAGGAACGCAACTCTAATATTATAAAGTATATTAAGACACGCCTAAATAAACTATAGAGGGACCCTAGGGTGCCCTATAGGAGAAAGAACCAATAACCCCAAAGTAGGGAAGATATATTAGGAAAACAGGTAGAGAAAGTAGAAGAAGAATAGTGCGGCGCTAAGGCCTAGGCCTATATAGAGGAGAAAGGGAGACGCGCAAGAGGCCAGCAAAGACAATAGTAAGGGAGAGAAAGGAGCTAAAGTAGAGTATAAAAGAGTACTAGAAAACCATCTACCGCAACACAATACTAGTTAGACCAACACTGGAGAGACAAATAGGAGTTAAAGGTATAAAGGCAGACTTAGGCAAGGGGAACCTAAGCCATAGTATAGGTAACGCTATGGGGGGTAAATACCTAAGGGCTCTAAGAGGGCCTAACAAAGGCAGAAAATACAATAGCAACACTCTTAAGGATAGGAATAATAGGACTAAAAGATTAGCTTTACTGGGTAGGTATCCTAGTAGGTAGCCTAAGGTGCGAATATAGCTGGCCAAGACAGACACCAAAATACGTAATACTATTATGCCCCTTACGCACTGGCTGAGAAGCAATACTCTTAGCAGCTGGCACAGAAAACTATAATACACTACTCTTAATATAGAAAGGCCTTAAGGCGGCTACCAGTGGCTTATTAGCCAAAATGTGCTAGACCAGTTCTAGGTTGCAAAGGAAATAATAATAGAAGGCAAAGGGGCAAGTAATAGGCGCCCCCTAATAACTCTATAGGAGTAGAGTATAGTGTGTAATACTAGCGCGTCCATAGGTTTGTTACGGCAGCAGTAGTTCCTAAGAAGGTTAAAAAGTAAGGTAGTAGAGCACTACTGGTAACTCGCAGGCGACTAGTAACTTGTAGGCGACTTATAAGCAAGCCCCAAAAGGCGGGGAGACGGATCACGGGGTTTTCTTAAAAAGAGTTTTCTCCCTATATGTATATAAGGAGTAGTCCGCGTGGGCCCAACAGGGATCCGAATTGGACGTTAAGTAATAAATAATAATAAATATATTGCGGATTAGACAAAGGTAATAATAACTTCTTAACATATATATAGAGGCTCTAGAGCCACGTTTAATAAAGCAAAGTTCTCGTTCTTAATCGTCCTATTTAATACTAAATTACTTCCTTAAATATTAGAACCGGAAAAGAAAGCCAATAAAATATACTATTTAAAAGTGTTCCGTTTGGCTTAGCGCAGCTTATAAATAGCAAGAAATATAGCAACTTAAAACTTATATGCCAGGGGCTGGAGTTTAAAGTCTATAAAGCAATTATATGCACCTAATCTCCCATACTTGCAGCTGCCTATAATGGAGGCTTTTAGGTAAGAGCTAACTAAACATCTAGTAGAATTAACCCTAACTAACTAACTAACTAACGGGTAGAAGGCAGTGACTAATATTATAAATATTAATAAGTTCGATTTTAGCACCGTTAAGAGAATAATCCAATTTATATATAAGAGGGACTATAATAATGGCGAGGAGGAGTAAGGATCTAATATTATATGGAAACGCTCGGCTAAGGTAAGGGATATATTCGCACACTAATCCAATTTATCTATACTTAAGCTTTAATCTATAGAATTAGAGGTAGCGTAACTTAATAACGCTAGTACCTTATTACTATCTAAACTAGATAATAGCGGTGGCGATAATAAAGATATAACAACATAGCCAATAATGGCCAATATTATACTTTACTACGTCCGTGTTAATGCAATTGCTAATTACTATAATATACCACAGCTAAAAGAGCTTATAAATATAAAAATCTAATACATTCTAGGAACTAACTAGTCTATAGATAGGTTCTTTAATATTATTAAGGATATCTTCAGCCTAATAGGCGACTTAGTATTATATAATATAATTACCTTAATAGCGGCCAAGTATATTAAAGAGCTTATTAAACTTAAGGACTTCGTAGAGCTAGACGTTATAAGCGATTTCGCCATCGGCATTATATAGATAGCGATTAACGCATCCAAGGATATAGAGGAAAATTTTTATATAGAAACTTTAAGCTGTTTAGTCTTTGCTATAACAAATAAAATTACTACTTTAATCCGCCGAGGCGAGGTATGCTATAGCTAAGCGCAAAAGTAAAAACATCAATAACAGTCTTTATACCCTCTATTCTACTAGGACCTATTATAATATTAATTACAGCGCCGAGTTTATATATTATATTAAGGACAGCAGTTATCTATCCAACCCTAATTGCCCTTATATACTTTATTATAAAAAGTGCTAGCGTTATATATAAGTAAAGATGCATAGCTTAGGAGATTAGTTTAGTTAGGAAGTTATTATATAATACTACTCTTCCTTTCTCTATTTAGGTTAATCTAAGAAATTTAAATATATATCTTGTTTATAGTCGGTACGTTAGATATTATATAGCAACTATATTATCTATCCCCTATTAGCCACCTCTTACCTTACCTTACCCCTTACCCCTTACCCCTTACCTTTTACTCTTTACCCCTTACCCTACCCTTTATCTTATCCTTTACCTTAGCCCTATCTTACCCTTACTTTACCTATTACCTTTTACCCCCCTAGACAAATTATAAATTCCTAGTTATTTATATCTATTCTACTAAATACTAAAATAGGACTAGATAATAATAGACTAAAATAAAATAAAAAGTGGTAAAGAATAATAAGATAAGCGCGCAATAACCAGGAAAAGGTCCTATATATACTAAGCGTATAGTTCTAAAGATGCATTTTATGCTTAAAGGTTACTTTATAAGCATTATATTTAATCATACCCTACTATAGAAGTTTAGAGAGATGCGATTGTCAGAAATACTTTATAAGAGCAGTTGGAGTATAGAACCTATATATACGCTTACCAATTACTAGCTTTTGGTTTCTAAGGCAGATAAAGTATATCTTTGGTCTTTTCTCCTTATATAAAGATAACTTTATACTTTCTAGCGCTTTAGCCGCTTCTAAAATCTTAGTATCTTCTTTAATCTTAACTTGGCTAAGAGCGACACCTATCTTAAACTATCTCTGGCAATAACTTCATCAGGAATTTTTTTTTGGGCGTGTTGTTGCAGTTCGCGGCAGTAGTATATAGTGGTTAGCGATTCGCACAAACCGTACGTTTTGCAGTAAACCCGCAGCATTCGTAAGCAAAACGCAGTAAAATGCCTAAACACTAAACCAGCACTAGTACCCCAAAACCAAACTGTATAAATCGTGCGAATCATACAAATTATACAAATCATGCAAATTGTATAAATTGTATAAATTGTATAAATTGTACAAATTGTACAAATTATATAAATTATATCACAGATCGCTATAAGGTACTTTTAATATATTTATATTAAAACTATATAAAATAGCTGCTAAAGCTATTATACTAAATTATAATCTGCTAACTATGTACTAATTTCTAAACTAGGCCTAGTGCCTGCCTGCCTGCCTGCCTGCCTGCCTGCCCGCCCGCCTGCCTGCTTGCCTACCTGCCTACCTGCCTACCTACCTGTACCTACCTGTCTGTGCCTACCTGTCTGTGCCTACCTGTCTGTGCCTACCTGTTTGTGCCTACCTGTCTATGCTACCTTTGAATGGTGGTCGTCCGGGGTGCCTCCCTAGGAGGCCTTGATTCGATTTGATTTGGTAACGGACTAATAATGAGGCTCTGGTTTAATTCGATCAATCGATTAAATCATTCAGTGTTCGCTGGCTGGGTCGTTAGAACGGTTGGCGGTCGTCTAGCTCTGGCAACGGTCGTCTGGCTCTGGCGACGGTTATCTAGCTCCGGCGACGGTCATCTACAGTCAATTGCATGACCAGCTTCCCCCCCCCTTTAGCGAGCGCTCTGAAATTTTAAATTCGGTACGCGCATCCAATTTCGCCTGGTTGCCACCAGCTGTACATAGTAATTGTAGCGAAGCCGTATGCTTGGCTGCAAGAACCTTCGCGATCCCAGTGTCGTGATCTTTGTCAAATATCGTGAGGTTTCCACCCGTACGATATTGCCAAATTTCATCGACCTTTCTGCAGAGACAGCGTTGTATTCGCGTTTTGGCGGCGACAATGGAGGGCGTAGTTAAGGGGGAGAGGAGGAAAGTGTACGTCTTCAATTTGATTCTCCTGGCTAACCAACGCGATTCTCTAGGGCAACCAAAAGGGTCCTTGCGTGTAGCCACAGCCGTTCGCTACAATTACTATGTACAGCTGGTGGCAACCAGGCGAAATTGGATGCGTGTACCGAATTTAAAATTTTAGAGCGCTTGCAATTGACTGTAGGTCTAGCGACGGTCGTCTAGGTCTAGCGACGGTCTAGCTCTGGCGACGGTCGTCTGGCTCTGGCGACGGTCGTCTAGCTCTGGCGACGGTCGTCTGCTGGCTGCCGTTCTGGTGCCTCCCTAGGTAGGGAGGATGTAAGGAAGGAAGGGTAAAAAATAAGGTGGCTACCTAGGTGTATATAGGGGGGATACTTGGCAGAGGCACGTGTAGAGGCTATCGGGAATATAGCGGGGACCCGATGCAGAGCTTCGCGCAGAGCCTCGTGCGGACCCTCTGTACGTAGAGCTTCGTGCAGAGCCTTGTACAAAGCTTTATGTAGAGCTTCGTGCAAAGCCTCGTACAGAGCTTCGTGTAGAGCTTCGTGTAGAGCTTCGTACAGAGCCTTGTGCAGAGCTTTGTGTAGAGCTTCGTGCAGAGCCTTGTGTAGAGCTTCGTGCAGAGCTTTGTGTAGAGCTTCGTGCAGAGCCTTGTGTAGAGCTTCGTGCAGAGCCTTGTGTAGAGCTTTGTGTAGAGCCTTGTGTAGAGCTTCGTGCAGAGCCTCGTGTAGAGCTTTGCGCAGAGCTTTGTGCAGAGCTTTATAGTTATCCCTTTGTGTGGCAAGATTTCTTGCACTTTTCGTATATGCACGCCTCTTAAGCCAATCTAGAGGCTCTATACCGTATATAGCTTGGTGTTGAAGCCTTGGTCAGTGCGATTGCTTGGCGGTAGGGGTATAAGCGCCTCTAACGCTTGAATGAATATTGCGGTAAGTAGCAGCGACGTGGCTAGGAAGCCTGTATATAGAATATATGGTAGTGTAGTTGATTAAAAAGCTTTGATATTATTGCTACCTATTTAATTATTAAATCCTTAGCAAGATATCGTCCTTATGCCGCCTAGAAAACGTCGTGCGTCTTTAGCTGCGAAGCCTTTAATGTTGAATTGAGGCTATGGAGCTAAAAACTCTGTGTATTGCTTATTTTCTATATAGGTGGTTGAAGAGATTTTGAGGAACTTCGACCGACGGTTGAAGTTGTCTAATTGGTCAAATTCCTGCCAAGAGATGTCTCCCACAAGTCTTATTACGTGATATCGTTGCGGGCTTGTTTTCCAACACCCTCCCTTAAGCTTAGTTAATGATACCGCTATATACACTGTATATAAGGGTGTAGGGTTGCTTAATAAGGGTTGCTGGAGTTCCTTTCGTAAAATGTCTCTTAAAATTTTGGTAGCACCTCCCTATAGGTGTTCTACATTGCCTATAGAGCTTTAGAGGCCCTATAGCCTCGCCCTGTGTCTCTCCTAAAGTATGTCCATCCTTCCTACCAGTATGAGCCCTCCCTGATGTCACGGCCGTTGGATTTAGGTGGTAGGTTCGGGTGGCAGGTTCGAGTGGTAGGTTTAAGTGGTAGGTTGGTAAATCAAGGTTAAGTTCTGTTGCTCGTTTTGAGGCCTTAAGGCGTCGTTTAGCGCACTCTCTAAGGATCTACTGATTGTGTACTGATTTCCTATTAAGGCCTAGTGTAGTTAATTAAGTTTCTATATTATCCGAAGGTGTTTAAGGAAGGCGTAGAACTGAGGACCTGTAAGAGGCTTAGTAAGGCCGTTAGCCGCTATGTTAATTGAAGCAACGTGTATAAGGTCGATTCTGTTACTGTTTATCTTATCTCTTATGTAGTGAAACTGGATGTCAATGTGCTTCGTTTAATTGTGCTAAACTAGATTTTCAGCCAACGCTTTTGCAGCTTAGTTGTTAGTTTTAATTAAAATTCTAGCAAACTGTTTACTCTGGTCTAGTACACCTAGTTTAGTAAGTAAAAGTTAAAGCCATATAGCCTCTTTTACTGCAGCTGTTAGAGCTGTGTACTCTAATTAACATATTAATAGTGAAACGGTAGCTTATAGCTTTGATTTCCATGAAATTGGTCCTCTATTTAACATAAACACAAAGCCCGATATAGAGCGTCTTATAGTTTTGTCTTGTCCCTAGTCAGCGTTACTAAAGCTAATTAGTATAAGGTCTAGGTTCTCATCGCCTCTATAGGTAATTCCTCTATTAAGCGAGCCGGCCAGGTATTAAAGGATAAGTCTTACGGCTATTATATAGGTAGAGGTAGGATTATAGGCGAAACGGCTTACCATTAATACCGTAAAGGCGATATCTGGCCTTGTTTCTATTATAGGAAACATAACTAAACTAACTATGCTCTAGTATCTTCTAATGTCGTCCTTACTGGTAGTTTCTTGATTGGCTATAAGCTTAATTAAGTGCTTTATGGGTACTGGTGAGGTGTTAGTCTTTTGCAATCCAAAACGTTTAAGAGCTTTAATGAGGTAGGCTTGCTATAAGAGTATGATCTTCTTCTTTATTTAATCTCTCATAACTATTATACCTAAGTAAAAGCTTATTGGCCCAAGATCTATCATTTAGAAGGCTGCCTTAAGCTCTACTTTCGCCCAATTAACTACCGCTATATCTTTATGGATAATTTTAGTGTCATTAATATAGGCAGAAATGATTAAACCTTTCTATTCTTTACTGGTGGCGAATATACTATGATCCGCGTGTAGATAGTAAAGTCCAAGTTTTTCTAGTAGAAACTTTAAGAGCGTCTTATACCAGATTTGAGGTGACTGTTTTAGTCCGTAAAGGGCCTTCTTAAGGCGGTAGACTTTGCCAGCTTCTTTATAGCCTTTTAGCATAATAACATAGAGTTCTTAATCAATTGGTCCATAGAGAAAGGCGGTTTTAATATCCATCTGTTTAATTTCAAGGTCGTGGTAGGCAGCAATCGCAAATAGAGCCCTAAAAGCCATAGGTTTTACTACCGCAGTAAAGGTCTAGTCATAGCCAACACCGTACTACTGTAGATATCCCTTAATGACCTATCTAGCCTTATAGCGGAGGACCTTGCTGTCCTTTCCCTTTTTAACTTTAAACACCTATTTACTAGTGAGAGGCTTATAAGGAGGCTTAAGGGAGGCAAGGTCAACAAGCTCCTACGTCTAGTTCTCAATTAGAGACCCTACCTCCTCTATTATTACTTTTATCCATTCTTTGCTGTTTGGGCTGTTAATTGCTTAGTTATACATATAAGGCTCATCTTCGTCAATTAAGGTAGTAGATGTGTATGTTTTAAGATTGGGTGAGCTAGTATATTGAATATAGCTGGCTAGTAGAGCCATAGGATCAACCGCATCGCGATCGTTTAAGTAAGGGTTTTGAGGTATAGATTATAGAGGAAAGGTAGATAGAAGGGCTATTAGTTTGTCGCCTATTTTGTTGTCCTAGTTGCTTAGTAGCTTATTAATATTATCAGCCCATTAGTTAAGGCTTTGGTCTGTACCTGTGAGGCTTATAAGGAAGGCAGTAGGGTTACTTAGTAGGTCAATTCTTAACATCTGGCGGCCTGATTAAGTAGTGGTCGTAGTGAGGTTTTTAGGCAGAGACTTAAGCCCATAGGGTAAACTATCGCGACCTTCCTTCCAATTGATTCTTTGTTATCTTTTTCTTAATAGAGGCTTTGGCTAAGGAGTAGTAGTGTCTTCCCTCCCTTGCTTATTAGACGAGTCTATAGATTCTTCTGTAAATATAGTGGCAGTCTTTAAACTAATATCACCTTTGTAGATTTTAACATCTTTAAGCCGCTTAATCTTCTGTTTATCTAGTAGCCAAATGTAATAGATTGTCTTGCTATTATAGCTAATTAGAACACCCTTCTTTACTTATAGAGCGAACCTAGCTAATTTTATGTAATCTTCTTTGGCTATAAGGGAATAGACGGTAGATCCTAGAGCCTTTAGGTGGTATACTAAGGGAGGTTTACCCTTAAGCTTTTTATAAGGTGATATGCTATTAAGAGCTCTTATAGGGCGTCTGTTTTTAATATATATGGCTGCAAGAAGTATATTAGGCTATAGGAAGTCTGGTATATTGCCTATAAGGATTATTGAGCGGGTAATCTTAGTGGAGGTTCGCTGTGAGCGCTCTGCTACTCCGTTCTCTTCTTAAGCGTATAAGGCGGTAGGTTCGAATTCTATACCTAGATCGTCCATCCAGGTAGTTGCTTTCTTGCTATAAAGCTCCACTCCGTAGTCAGTACGAATTCTAGCGATTTTAAGGTCGAATTTGGTGTGGATCCAGTTATAGTACCTCTGTAGAGTATTGAGCCACTCATCCTTCGTACGGATGGTATAGATTATAGTAAACTTTGTATAGTTATTAGTAAAAGATACGTAGTATCTTTCGCCTTTAAAGCCAATAGGGGTAATAGGCCCCACTAGATCCGTGTGGATGAATTAAAACGGCCGTGTAGCTTATTCTTGGGGTGTTCTATTATACCTCTTTTAGGCTTTAAATTAAGCGCAAAGCTTATAGTGTTTATTGCTAATGTTATTAAACTTAATGCCAAGTTTATTTAGGTAGCGTCTGAGGTTGCTGTAGTTAAGGTAGCCAAATCGGTAATACCAAATAGGTAGACTTTTGTCATTTTTAATGGTATAGAGGACCGATTCTAACTGGTGGTTGTACTACCGAATCAAGTAGAGTCGTTGAATTTTAGGCGCGTATCCTATTACCTTATTGTTATATTTAAGTTCGTGAGTCTTATTGTTAAAGAAGACGCCCATTTCCTCAAGCCGGCTTCTAGATAGTAGGTTTACTGGTAAATGTGGCATATAAAGAACATTGTGTAGAGTAAGCATGCTTCCATAGCTTCCATTAAGTAGTGCGGTTTGTATAGAGATGGATCCTTTGCCTTCTAATTAAGCTCTATAGGGACCAACTGTACCTAATAAGGTGTTGTTATTAACATAGTTGAAAAGAAGTTTATGGTTATTGCAGTAGTGGACGGTAGCGGTGGTATTGTAGATAAAGTTATGCCTACTTAGTTAAGCTTATATAACTACTGCTGCAAGCTCTTGTTATGGATTTGCGTTAAGCTTAGCTTAACTAGAATGTTTATTAAGCTAGACAGGCGCTTAAGTCCTTTACTTCTTCCTTAAGCAGATCCTATCACTAATTTCTTTTAGAGTGTTATCTGGCTTCCTCTCCTAGCAGTCTTCTTTGTAGTGCGTAGTTCTGTTATATCTTACGCAGTTAGGGTGTTTACATGTCCCAACTGGCGCTATTTTTCTCTTTATAGGCCCTCTATCATTTAATTGTACTACTAGTGCAGTAGAGACTTCCTAATTAAGCTCGCTGTTAAAGATAATAAGTTCCTTGCCTAAGGCTTGTGGGTCGGTGTTTTCCCATATCCAATTCATTCGTTTTGTTGTTTTAAACTGAGCGTAGCTAGTAGAGTTGACCCTATGTAGGAGGGCCGCTTAGGCAAGGACCTCGTAGTTAATAGGTTGGTTTATTTTAATGAGACGATTAAGGTTTGATGTAATATAGGAGACAAACTCCTCTATATTCTTAAAGTCTTAAATGCGTTTAGTAAAGAAGGTAGCTATAATGTTGGTAATAGCTGCCGGATTAAGATCCTTAAAGCGTTCTTTTAACACTTTCCATTTTTTAAGCGCCTATCCGGTGTTTAATATAAATGGCTTATAGATGTTACTAACGCTCTAGTTAATAAAACCGGCTATATAGGCTAGCTGTTTCTTATGTTTCTCCCGTTCCTTTACTAAGTTAGCTAGTTTAATTTTTAGCTATTTACTAGTAAAGCCTAAGTCCGCCCATTTCTCCTTGATTAATTTAAGTGTAGGAAAAGATCGCGGTGGATTATTAAGGACCTACTTAATATTCTTGGATCGGAGGTGGTTTTATATATTAATACTAAACATCGGCCAGTCTTCCTATCTAGTGAGCTTTTGAATAGAGACTTAGGCGGTATATTTGTCGCTTATATTGGCGGGGCTTTATGTTGTAGGTAGTTTGTAGTAGGCAGTTTGTAGGCCTTGTTAAGATAACGTTGTCAGATTGGTTTCCTTTTATAAGGAGTATTTGTGTAGTATAGGTTTTAACTCAGTATGTTCCTTAGCCAGTGTAGGCAGTTCTAATAAGCTTCTTCTAATCCGCCACTAATACGGTTGTTATAGAGCTTTGTTCTTAAAACTCTATCGTTCTGTTTTAACAATAGTAAGGTTGTTTACTAAATAAGAGGTCCTCCTAAGCCTCTAGTGCCGCGGTTTAATTACAGACTGTATTAGGCTCGTCCTCGGTAGGATCCTCTTGTATATTTGGCGTAGAGTCTGTAGTTAGCAGCTACATAGCTACTTGTTATAGGTTTTTAGCATTATAAGTTAGGTAAACGTTTACCAACTTTTTATGCCTATGTGGTGATATTGCGATAGCAAATATTGTAACAATAATAAAGCAATTAGATTTAGCCCATTAGGCGCAAACCTAGGCTTATAACCTATTGAATTAAGGCTATGGAGCTAAAAACTCTGTGTATTGCTTATTTTCTATATAGGTGGTTAAAGAGATTTCGAGGAACTTTAACCGATGGTCGAAGTTGTCTAATTGGTTAAATTCCTACCAAGAGATGTCTCCCACAAGTCTTATCACGTGATATCGTTGCGGGCTTGTTTTCCAACATCTAAAGACCTTAAAAGCTTTAAAAGCTCTAAGGCCTATAAAGCCTCTAAAAGCTCTAAGGTCTATATAGCCTCCAAAAGCACCTTAAGCATGGGAGTCTTATTTATAATCCTTCCAAGCAACACGGTATATACATGATAGCTTAGCGGCAGTAGTTGTATAGTGTCACGGGGCACCCCCGTGACACCTTACACACGTCCACCTGTTTCCACCGACTGAACAACCGGAGACCGACCACGAGACGGCAATCTGACAGCAATCTGCTGTATTCCGCCGCAATCTGCCATCTCTACTGTTGGAGTTGCTAACTAGCAACTTCAAGGACCTCTAACTGCCGAATTCTGCCAAGTTCTACCAGAACCGCTACCTAAGCTCTACCCTGCCTATGCGTAGCATAGTACCCATTAACCTAGCAACTAAGCGAACGTTATATACCCTTTTCCCCCTATTTCCTACTTTCCTTTCCTTACATAACGTCTTGACTTTATTACGCAGTTTATATATATAGCTTAATAATATCTACTTCGCTATATATTATCACCGCTTATACTTACTCCGTAACACTACGTTGCGTTAACCTTATATACCACCCTCCGAAATGCAGAACAACCCTAAAGCCCCTATAACAGCCGCTAGCATTATATCCGCACTTCAAGAACAATTAGCAGAGATATAAAAGTCCTTTATAGACACCCTCGTACAGAACTAAGCTACTTTAACTTAATAATAAGCCGAATAAGAAGTATAACACCTACAAATAATTAAGAACCTTTAAGAAGAAGTCCGCACCCTTAAGATACCCACACTAGGGCCCTAAGACCGAACGCCTTCTCTAGAGACAAACACGCGAAATAAGAGTCCTAAACCTATAGTAGCTATTTACCCTAAACCAACTACCGCACTATAACAATCCGAACAACTACTAGACCCTCTAATATTTATTAGTAAACAATAAGAACTCTAATTATTTTTAAGCCAGCTTAAAAATAAGCTAACTAGTAATACTAACCGCTACCTAACTAAAGCTAACCAACTCTACTACGCCCTAAGTTAACTAGGAGGAGACGTAGCTAACCTTATTAAACCCCTTTAACTGAATTTAGTATAAAGTCTAGTTGTACTTCTTAAAGTTATATATAGTAACCCAAACCGCCAAGCTACTGCTTAGAGAAAGATAAACTATATAACTTAAGGAATAAAAAGCTTTCTAGTATACTTCTCCAAATTTAACTATTACATAAAGGAAACAGGCTAGAACAACTCCGCACTAGTTAATAGCCTTATTAAATCCCTAAGTCCTAAACTAAAAACCTCCCTAATAGGTATAGACCTACCAGGAGCCCTTAACACCTGCGTAAACATTATTAATAAACGATATAATAATATACTACGCCTAACACCAAAGTCCACTCCTTAATACAATATAACAGCTCTATAAATAACTACTAAGTTATCGTCTTAGCCTAAGCACCCTAACGCTATAGATATTGACTCTAGAACCCTAGAGTATACCCTACTAGGGTCCCCTAAATAAGAACGATATATTAAGCTAGGCCTTTACTTTAAATACGGAAGCAAGGCTTATATTTTAAGATACTACTCTATCCCTATGCCCCAATACGATTTATAAACGGCTAATACTAGCAACCGTTTACTATACCAATCCTCTAGTTACCGTCCCCAATCTTTATATAGCTCCAGCCCCGCATCTAGTAAGCACCACTTATGAGGACGAAGTTATAGCTAATGTTTTATAGGAACCCCACCCTAGTCGCCTCTAAAAGGAAGGTCCTAGAGCTAAGTTGCTCTCTAGAACGGCGCTGCCTTAGGATCTCGTTAAATGCTCTAGATGTTACAAATTCTAACTTTTAGGATTACAGCATAACTGTTAACTATTATCTTTAACAGAATAATTAATAGGCTAATACTTAAGTCCTAATTAACATAGGAGCTAGTAGCATAGGATTTATTAACAAGATCTTTATATAAGATAATAGTTTTACCCTAACCCCCCTTAACCAGCATATTAACGTATTTGGATTTAATAGCAAACGCACTATCTTAGGCCGTATTACCTATATAGTATTTCTAAGACTCTAATACCTAAACCACAAAGAACTAATTAGGCTTTTCGTTACTACCCTAGGTTACTTAGTAATACTTAAACAACCTTAGATAAAGCTATATAAGGTAACTATTAATTAGGACAACCTTAAGCTTCTATTTACCGCCTCCTATTGCAAGTAGAAGTGCCTTACAACTTGCTACTTAGACCCTAAACCAAAATCTGAAAAATCCACTAGGATCTATTAGTCTAAAATTTCTACTAACATCTACCCTACACCTAAAAAGTCCACCCAATTCTACCAAGAACCTAAAAATTATACTAAACTACACAAACCAACCCTAATTACTATACCACCCCAAACCAAGTAGAAGCCTAAACTTAAGCTTAATATACAAAAGTACTAGAAGAACTAGTATTCTACCATAAAAAGGATACTTAAAGAACCTAAACCTAAATCCAATACTAACTCCGTACCTAATACTAAACCTAAAGTTAAACAAGAAACAGTAGATAATTAAAAGGAAGTTACTAACTAGCAACTCGCCCCCCTTTCTATAGATATCTATATAATTAGAGCTACCCCGTTAGCACAACTTACCAGGAAACCTAAATATACAATCTTCGCCGTTATAATGGCCAATATTAAAAAGGCCTTAGCACTAAAGAAGCATACTAACCCTGCCACAAAAGTACTAGTATGCCATTATAAGCATCTAGAAGTATTTTCACAAAAGGAAGCTAATAAGTTAGTGGAGCACTAACCATATAACCACAAGATTGTACTCAAAGAAGGAAAACAACTAGGATTTAGACCCTTATACGGAATGTCCTAAAACAAACTCTAAGTGTTGCGGAAGTACTTAGACGAACACCTAAGTAAAGGATTTATTAGAGCAAGCTCTTCGCCTATAGCTATAGCTATAATCTTTGTTAAAAAACCTAGCGGCGGTCTGCTCTTCTATATGGACTACTAAGCTCTTAACGCTATTACTATTAAGAATCGGTACCTGCTCCCGTTAATTTAAGAGACACTAAACCGATTAAGTAAGGCTTACTACTATACAAAACTCAACCTCATCTACGCATTTAACCGCCTCCATATCGCAAAAGGAGATAAATAGCTTATAGCATTCCGTACTAGATACGGACTATTTAAATACTTAGTAATGCTATTTAGCCTCGCAAATGCCCCAAGTTTATTCTAACACTTTATAAATAATACCTTATAACCTTACCTGGACGTTTTCTATACTGCTTATATCAACAACATCCTGGTATATAGCAATAACCTAGCTAAATATAAGAAACACATTAACCTTGTCTTAGAAGCCCTACGTAGAGCTAGACTATAATTAGATATAGATAAATGCGAGTTCCATAAAACAGAAGTTCTATACCTCGGACTTATTATCTCTATAGACGGTATACAAATGGACCCAAAGAAGATTAAAGTAATTGTAAACTAGCAAGAACCCAAGAACGTTAAGGACGTAAGAGCCTTTATAGAATTTGCTAATTTCTATTAATAGTTTATTAATAACTTCTCCGCCCTAGTTTTACCTCTTATGGCTCTAACCTAAAAGGATAAAGCCTTTATCTTTAATAAGGAATGCAAGAAGGCCTTTGCCTATCTAAAAGTTATATTTACTACCGCACCTGTACTCTAACACTTTGACCCAAACCGAAAGAGTATTATAAAAGCTGACTTATCTAACTACGTCACTAGAGGCATTCTGTCTTAGTATAACAAAGAAGGGGTACTGTACCCTATAGCATACTTCTTAAAACAACTAAGTCCAGCCAAATATAACTATAAGATCTACGATAAAGAATTATTAGCCATTATTAGATGTTTCAAACAATAGCAATCTAAACTGGAAGGCGCTGGATTTCTAATTAAGGTCCTTAGCGACTATAAGAATCTATAGTACTTTACAACTATAAAATAGCTAAGTCATTATTAAGCCTACTGGTTAGAATATCTGTCTTATTTCTAATTCTTAATTACGTACCGCCTAGGCGTTTAAGGTCAAAAACCTAATGCCCTAACTTGACGTTTATAAGACATAATAGTATAGGAAGAAGCGCGCGCCTACCATAAACAAACCCTACTTTGTCCCGAATTATTTAATCCCCTAGCTAAAGACCTTATAGTATACGTCCTTAAAATAACTAATTAATTAATTAAATAGATTATAATTAACAAATACCCAAATAACGAGTTTATTTAAGAGATACTTAAGCTAATTTAAGATGGCGTTAGACGCTCTAAAAAGATCTCTCTAAGTAAATATAAAGTTCGCGGAGACCGCTTGTACTACTAGAACCGCCTAGTTGTCCCTAATTACGATGAACTTAAGCTTAAGCTCCTCAAACACATATACAACCTACCAGTAGCCGGCTACCTAGGCTAAGGAAAAACCCTAGAGCTACTTTAACGGGAGTACTACTGGCCAAACATATATAATATAACACAAAGGTATGTCTCTAGCTGCTATACCTACCAACAAGCCAAAGCTTTGTATAAGATATATAACGGCTTTCTAAAGCCACTGCCTGTTCCGGACCGAAGATAGAAGGACATCTTAATTAACTTCGTTATTAATCTCCCCAAAAGTAAAGGCTGCACGAATATTATGGTAGTTATAAACCGACTATCTAAGATAAGACACTTGATCGCCTGCCCTAATATATCAGCACCTGCCGTTGCCTAACTATTCCTGGATCACGTATAGAAACTCCACAGACTCCCTAAAACAATTATCTCCAATAAAGGCCGCCAGTTTGTCTTGGCGTTTTAGAAAGAACTAACTACCTAACTCCGCATTAAAGCACTATTGTCTACAGCATATTACCCAGAAATAGATGGTCAAACGGAATGTGTAAATGCTATAATAGAACAGTATATTTGGATATACACGTCGTATCTACAGGACGACTAAATGGACTAGCTTGCATTTGCCGAGTTTACTGCAAATAACTCCATCTTAGAAACTATAAAGGTCTCCCTATTCCTAGCTAATTACGGCTAGCACCCGCAAATGGGTTTTAAACCCTTTAGTAATATTCCTTATCTAGCTTATTAGGCCTTATAAGTTGCAGAAGCAAACGAATTTATAAAGAAGATGGAAGAACTATAGGAGTTCCTTACTAACAAAATAACATGGGCCTAGTCTGTCTATAAAGCCGCAGCAAATAAGAACTAAACCCTAGTACCAGCTTACCAAATTAGTGACTTTGTCTGGCTAGACGCAAGAAATCTGAACATAAAATAACCTACTAAGAAACTTAATTGGAAGAACGCTGGCCCTTATAAGGTTAAAAAAGTTGTCTCTTCTTATACCTACCAACTAAAGCTCCCTAATACGGTTAAAATCCACCCTATATTCTACACGTTAGTCCTCTACCCTGCCGCCCCTATATCAGACGCCCTACCTAGACAGATCTAAGACCCTCCCCCACCAGTTAAAGTAGATAGTGAGGATGAGTACCTTATTAAAAGAGTTAATAATATTAAGTATAACAAACGGAAACGTAAATATATATACCTTATAAAATGGAGAGGTTTTACTAAACCCTTATAGGAACCTGCCAACTCTATAGGACTTACACAAGCCGCAGAAGACTTTCACAAACTCTACCTAGAACTACTACAGCCCCATCTCGCAGATGCTCGAGTTTAAAGGGGGGATACTATTATGGGACACCTCCATGACACCTTATACACGTCCACCTGTTTCCACTAACTAAACAACCGGAGACTGACTATAAGACGGCAATCTAATAGTAATCTGCCGTATTCTACCGCAATCTGCTGTCTCTACTGTTGGAGTTGCTAACTGGCAACTTCAAGGACCTCTAACTGCCAAATTCTGCTAAGTTCTACCAGAACCGCCACCTAAGCTCTACCCTGCCCGTGTGTAGTACAGTACCCGTTAACCTAGCAACTAAGCGAACGTTATATACCCTTTTCCCCCTGTTTCCTACTTTCCTTTCCTTACGCAACGTCTTGACTTTATTACGCAGTTTATATACATAGCTTAATAATATCTACTTCGCTATATATTATCACCGCTTATGCTCGCTCCAAAACATATAGCCTTTAGAGGCTTTGGTGGCTCTAGTACTTATACCGCAGGTAGTGGCGCTAAGTAAGGATATTTAAGAGGAGGCTCGGCCGAGTGGCTAGGTAGAGGATATTAAGGACGAAGTAAAAGCTGTTTTTAAGGCCCGCGGTAAGACTACTAAGGATAAGGTGGATAAGGTGGATAAGACTGAATTACTAGAGCTATTAGCTAAAGAAGTTGCAAGAATAGGCCTTCCTACTGTTCCTATTACATGGGAGCCTATAGCTACCGTTCCTAAACTAGATCTTAAAGTTATTAACCTTCCTAAAGAGTTAATATTTGCCGCTTGGCATGCTGGTAAGCCTATTAGTGGCTTTAGCGCAGGCGTTAAATCTATTAATCTTTCTACTTAAAATAAGGGTACTAAGCGCTCTGCTTACTATACACTGGCAGATTAGATTAGTATGGCATCTAGTAAGTATAAATCTAGATAGGACCTGCCGCTTTAAGTGTTTCTACTATTCTTTAGCTTTAATATATTTAAGAAGCTTACAATTAACACAAACCTTATATAGCCTCCCAAAACGCTGGTGGATATCACTAATTAGGATAATATGCTGGTAAACAATTATAGGTATAGAAGAAGACCTCTACTGGCGAGTTAATAATTTAGGTAGGACTTATTATCTATATAGGCGTCTTCAAAGCTCCTTAAGTGCGAGATTTTTAGGCAACGGATCTTGAATATCCTTAGCACCTAATTAGCTTATTTATAGGCCAAAAAAGATGGGAGCAACTTAAGCGCTTCTTTTATATATCACCGCCTCCACCAGAAGGCGTTAAACGCCAGATCTTTAAGAAAATTAAGCCGTTAACGACTTCTCTAGGTAAGGCATTTAGGAAGTACGTTATACCTAGATCTATAGTCAGTTTTAATAAGATAATGGTGAGGTTTACTAGATAATCTATGGCTATAATTAAATTGCCTAGTAAGCCAGTACTTAAAGGCTTTAAAATAATAAGCCTTTATTAATATAGATATTGCTATAGCTTTATGTTTACCTCACTTAGCTGCTTTTTTAGGCTTCCTACTTAAACAGATTACTAAGACATTGTCCTCTTAAAGACCTCTAAGTGTGTTCTCTACCTCACTTAGCAGCTTCCTCTTTAGGCCCGTTAATTCTACCTATTTTTGGATAACTACTTTACAAATATTCCGTTACTCCAGGTGCTTTAATAACTTGGAATTGCTGTGGCTGCCACAGCTCGATTAAACTTAAAGGACTATCTAGAGGTGCATAAAAGGGCCGATAAAAGGAAGGTAAGGCTGCAGTTTAACTTTATTATAGGAATAGTTATTAGCGCAGCTAATTCAGTACTTTTAATTGTATAGCAGGATAAGAATTTAGTACGGTTTTTAATAATAGCTCACTTATACGGCGATAAGGATGTTAATAAAGTTAATTAGCGCCAGCTATAAGGATATAATTCCTTTCTTAAGAAGCTGGTAGTTAACTTTTAGGGCAATAATCTAATTAAGAAGTTAACGCTTCCTAGGCTCTCTATTAACTACAATAATTAGATAGGCGGTATTAATATCCATAATTAACTTTAAAGCTACTATACTACCCAGATTACTACTATCTATACCTAGATGCCCTTATTCTTCTAGGCGCTTAATACAGCCATAATTAACGCCTATATTATTAGTAAGAAGATCTTCTAAATATTAAGCAAGCCCTTTCTTTAAACCTATTGCCACTTCCGCGTATAATTGGCATAGAACCTTATTATTATGGGCAGTCGGCAGATAGGCCTAAATAAAGAAGATACTAAGTGTCTTCTTTGTTTAATATTACTAAATTACAGGCAGTATAAACCTAGTATTAGGCCTAGTTATTAAAATAGAACAAATAAAAAAAACACCTATATTACTGCTAAAACCCTACTACCTATAATTTAACGGTGTAAAACGTAAACTTACCGCTATATTAATAGCTATATAAAAAAGCAAGGCCACAAGAGCTTACTAATGTGCTAGATATGTAGATAGAAGTACGCATAGAAGCTTATAGCAAAGATAAGGCAAACAATATATAAATATAAGGTTTGTAAGCTTCCTCTATGCCTGCAGTGCTTTAACAACTTTTATTTAGTAGGCGACAATTAGGTAACTATTTTTAATCCTCTACTTCCTTACGCCTCTAATATTAAGACTCTAAAGCTAATTAAGCTTTTACTACAGCGTCTATCCTTAAGCCCTCCTCTACTGCCTTTAAACGCGCCTCTATACTAAACAATCGCTAATTAAACCGTTCTATCACCTATAGTATCTAATCCACCTTATTTAATGTATACAACACGCCCTCCCTTATAACCTTAAGCTGATCCTCTGCTGGCTTATCCTTATTAATATTAAGAACACATATAAAACGTATAGGTAGTAAGGATTTGGAGGAGGACTCTAAAGGCTTTTCCTGTCACGGCTAGCTTTCCGTGGGAGCGATCCGATAGATCAAGCAACAATAAGGGGCTATATTATGAATAGACTAAGGTAAGGGCTCAAAGAAAGGGGCGCGGTAGACGACTATGTACATGTTCGGTCGTCGGGGCAACGTTAGGGCAACGTTGGGGCAACGTTGATCCGTGACCGACGACGCCTCGATGATAGCTATGTAGACGAACCGTCACATCACCCCCCTTTAAGCCAGGAGGATCGCCCTCGATCCTCGTAGTCAGGCTCTCCTTGTCCGTCTTGCCCTTCCGTCCTTCTCTGCTTTATTGTCTTCCTCCAAGGGCTCTAGATCTATGTCCTTGTAATACGCCTCTAGCCATTACAGCAGCCGTATAGGTGGTCCGGCATTATGGGGTCTCTCGTCGTGGAACGTCTTAATCTTATGGGGGGCGCTAATAAAGCCGTCTGCGTTATACTAGGTGTTGTTTGGGTTGTGGCCTACCTAGTTAACCTTATACTATAGCCTTCCGTGGTAGGTTCTATTAGCAAGGATCTTATTAATCTTGTACTCCAGCTCGCTATTGATTAGAACTGGCTCCTCTGGCTCCCTATTTTGGCCCGGCAGGGGGTTATCTGGGTCCTTTTATAGTTGATTGGCATGGAAGACGTTTGACATCTTTATGTTTGGGGGTAGGTTAATGATGTATGAGTGTCCTTTTATGCCTAGAATCTTGTAGGACCCTGTGAGCTGTCTATCTAGCTTGATACTTGGTTAGTCGGTAGCCCAGCCCTTCCTAGTAATGTATACTCGATTACCTACTCCGAAGTCTGGTTTGCGATGGTGCCTATTAGCTTGCCTTGTCTGCCGCTCTTGGGCCTTTGCTAGGTTGTCTCTTGCCTATTTAACTGCGTCTTAGGTCCTATATGCGAAAGCCTAAGCTTCTTATTATGTCAGCTTCTTATAAGGTGTTGAGGTTGCTTATATACATTCCTCCCAGTTAAAGTAAAGCCTTGGCTTAAATCCTAGCTCTAGCTCATATGGTGTGAAGCTAGTGGATTTATACGGTAAGATTGTCTGTGTAAAGTCTATATAGGAGAGGAGCTCTGACCAATTGTCCTAGTAGTGGTTGATAAAGGGCCTTAAGCGTTGGTTAATGTACTGGTTTAGTACCTCTGTATTACTATTAGTTTGTGGGTAACTAGATACATCGGGAAAATATTCGCAGGATGAGATTCAAGTAGACTTTGGTTTTCGCGTTTCGCGTAATTGACATGCAATTTAACCAACTCGACACGCAATTGACCAACTTGACACGCAATTAACCAACTTGACACATTCAAAAGTTAAATAACACGCAGTTGACCTACTTGACAACTTTAAAAGCTAACTGCATATTTCTTGACACGCAGTTAACCTACTTGGCAACTTTAAAAGCTAACTGCATATTT
>Ga0307507_10003461_pt1 | contig 30572 bp, 9 predicted proteins | sample 7_EM_MG_FD_207223 | JGI IMG/M metagenome (GOLD analysis project Ga0307507, IMG submission 207223) | Populus trichocarpa ectomycorrhiza microbial communities from riparian zone in the Pacific Northwest, United States - 7_EM | ecosystem: Host-associated > Plants > Roots > Unclassified | place... | reverse complement strand
TGGATCGTACAGGTGCCCTAGATAGGAGAACAGTGTAGTAGTCGTCATACTGTAGAGGGCCAACAGTAGTGGTTTTCAAGATCTCACCATCCGAAAATTTTTCACCACCGCCCTTAACGCCCACAACTACCACCAGGTCCTGTCCGCACGCTATACAACGTCTCTGCGTTGGCTCTGGATCTGAACTTCGAAGACTAGGTTCGTAGCCGTCACCATATACAGGTGCAGAGTCCGATTTCAACGGCCTACTAAAATATATAATAAATACTGTTATAAAGTCTATATACGTTAATAAGAATAGATAATATAAATAAGTATCTTATATATTTGTGTCTCTTTATTTAAGATTATCTTAATTTAATTTTGTTAAATTGCTAAGGAAATATATAAGGGTACGTAATGTCTATATTATAACTTAGATATAGTAATATAATATTATAGATATATTATACCTTTTCTTGCAATTTATATATTCTTTCCCAGTCTTCCTCTGTAGCTTGCTTATAGTAAAAGTTTTATAGCTAAGGGTTTAAGTATTTACAGTAAAACATACCTATATAGGGTATCTGTCTCCTAAAGCACTTTTAGAGACTAAAAAGAGGGCATATTATACTTATCTTACTTCTTAATATGCACGAGTATTATATCTATCTGTATTAGAACCTAGTTATATATAAGATCTATCTAAAATATAGTCTCTTATATTTTTATATATCTTGGTAATATTCTTATTGTTTAGCTATAGGCTAGATAAATCTATTATATATCTAATCCCGTGCTTAGAGGATATAGGATATTCTAGTATCTCTTAACTAAATATAAGTCTTTCTACTGCAAGCGATCTAGTTTGTGTAATTAATATTAAGCCTGGCTATATTATAGAAATAATTAGTTTATATATGTTTGTACCAACTTAATGGTACAATTAAGTCGTATCCAGGGGCACGAAATACGTATAGTATTGTATACTCTTTTAGATGGTAGTGACTGTCAATTATATAAAGCAGACTACGTAGTCTATATACTAATGCGCCTCCCCCTTAATTAGTCAGTGCTCTAGGAGTGCACCAGACGCGTAAGTAGGTGGTTGGTGCACCGAACGCGTAAACGCGTGGTTAATGTACCGAACGCTTAAGTACGCGGTTAGTACAACAGGTGCTGTAATTATACACTAGCGGTACTTGAAAAATAAAACCACTTATATATAACTTCCGTAATTGCCTTAATAGAACCGTAAAACACGTAAGAAAATACATAGGAAATCCCTCCTGAGGTGCCCTCTGGCCTGCCTTCCAAATGGTGCTCTAAGTCGGCTGTAAGTCCTGCTTACAGTCCGCAAAATAAGCTATACGGCCTTCTAACGGGCCGTAAATATACCATACAGCCTTCTAATGGGTTATAAACAAACCGTACGGCCTTCTGATAGGCTGTAAATGGACCGTAGGTGCTCCATTAGTCTTATTCCACCTATTTTATAACCTTTAGGTTAAGCTTATTTGTGTTAATTAGGGTTTTTAGAGCTTAATATAGCTTTGCCTTAGTTATGGCGTCTACTAGGTTATCTTTACTGCTAATCTATTTAACCTCCGTCATCTTATATTGTTTATAGGCCTGATGTAAGCATATTAGGTCAACCATAAGCCTCTTCTCTTGTGTCATACCTAGTTTAACTAGGTAGTTATAGAGGGACTTTAAATCAGTGCATAAAACCAGGGGTAGCTGCTCCAATTATAGGATCTTTTAGATCGTTAATTTAATTACGGCTGCTATATCAAAGCCATAGGCTAGTGTATATAGTTTAGAAGCTAGTACACTGCGGGTTACTTATTTGCATTTAATTAAAGACCAATATAGTATATTTGCGTCTTAATTATGGTCCGTAAGTACAATTATAAAGCTAATTTGCGATGACAGGTCCCTATTATTGGCGAAGAAGGTGTCTGTAAATACTATTACTGTTACAGACAGCTTAAGTACAATGTTACAACTACTTGGAGAAGAGTCGGAGGAAGCTAGTTAGTTAATACAGGCACGGTCCAGGATGGATCCGGTGGAACCATATAACGAGGAATAGTAGCCGAGGTCACATAATGTGATCTATGTGATCTGTGTGATCTGTATAATCTATACGGAGTGTACAGAGCGCACGTACCTCACGGAGCAAAGGGATTTCTTAGGCATATGGTTGTGTATTTAAAGGACCACAGTCCCTACCCAGATAGTTCTCTCTTTGTAGTAAATCTTAGAATACAATTGGAGTTAATCTATTAGGCAACCACTCCACTAGTTATTATTACGTTGTTAATTTGTTTTTACCTATATACCTAGCCTAATAATAGGACCCACCGTAGTTCCTACTATAAGGTTCCGTTATATATTTACTACTAAGATTACAGTATTAAATTGAATTGAATAACATGCCACCTAAAGCACCAGTTATAATAACGTTGATGGCAGCCACGACCTTAAGGCTAGAAGACACCAGTATAGCAGATATAGATTCTTAAGTGGTTACGCAAGGTTAGTTATAGGAAATGGTTAATTACTTATAGGACAATAGCAGGCTATTTAAAGAACGTATTAATGGAATTAGAGTAGTAAAGGTTAAGTTACCTTTAATCAAACGGTTTTTAGGAGAGAAGTTAAAGCTTAAAGGGTTTCTTACGCAGATGCATTTTAAGGTTATACAGAAAGAAGCGAAGTTAGCAACACCTATAGACTAGGTAGCGTACGCAGGACTATTCTTAATAGGAAGAGCCCTAGAGTGGTTTAAGCCTTACCTTACAGAGATATAAGTAAACGGTATAACAACTACTAACCCAGATATACGGTATGTGTTTGCAAGTTAAAACGGATTCGTAAAATAGTTAACGTAAATATTTAGAGACCCTAAAGCAACCATAACAGCGGAATAAAAACTTTAAAACTTAGTATAACGCACTCTAGCGATTGAGTATACAACGCAGTTTTAAACACTAGCTATATAGGTTAAGTGGAATAACAGGGCGCTTATAGCATAGTATAAATAGGGACTTAAGGCTAAAGTCCAGGACGTAATTATCTTAATAGAAGATACGGATACTCTAAGAAAACTAATAGACCAGTTAATAAAGATTAATAATAGGATCTATTAAAGAGAACAGGCTAAGAAAGGTTAGGACAGAGTTCTATAGTCGTATAAGGCGCAGAATACGCAACGACAGACATAGAGTTAAAAACTATAGAATGGCGCAGAGCTAATAAACCTAAGTGGTACTAAAGAAACCTAAAGATAGAAAAAGAAACTATAGAAACCTAGAGGTTAAGGATCTAGTAATTAAAGGACCTAGAAGCAAAGGCTAAACCAGGGATCTCAGTAATAGAAGATATTTAGGTAGACTCTACAGCAAGAAAAATGGTTTAAAGATAGGGCTTATATAAATTACGGAAAATAAGGTCATTTCGCCAGAGACTATAAAGGTGGTTAGAGTAATTATATAGTAAAGGGAACCAGGCCAGTAGACGGCACAAACATATAGAGGAATAACGGTGCACTATAAGGAATAAAAGAATGTTTAATTAACAGTTTTGCGTTTTGTTATAACAACGTATACTAAATTTATAAGGACGCTAAGTACGGCGCAAACTATTAGCTATAGGAGCCAGTGTTATTTAAGTTTAGAGAAATAAATAAACCAACTCGTAGATTGGACATTAAAGACAATAAATTTAATATAGGCGAAGCATTTACCAATAATAAGGTAATAAAGGCAGCTTACTAGAAGCATACAGACCTTAAAGAAGTTAAAATAGAAGTAGAAACTAAGACTATTACAGAATAAGGTTTAGTAACGGATGTTATAACACTATAGGATATAATTTTTATTGCTTTATAAGATAAAAGGAGTAATGTTTAAAGGAAACTAAGCAAGTAGATAACTGCTAGTGCTAGCTTATCACTTAATAAAGGCAAAAGGCCACAGGTCCAAGATTCTTAAAAAGAGATAAAAAAGGCTCTAGACTCGCTAGAGGCAATAAGGATAGCTCCAGAACCTATAATGGACGAAAACTGATAGGAAAGGGCAGCTACTTAGTTTATAAACAAACGAATAAGTATAGAACGCAAGTTTAAGAACTACAAGTTTGGGGAATAAATAAGAACGTTAGCAATTCTAGGTAAACATAGCGTTTAGCCTAAAGATTAAACAGTTAATACTAGGATTAAAAAGCAAGATAACTATAAGGATCTAGCTGCAAGACGCAGAAAATAAGAAACTATAGATAAGTTTAGGACAAGAATTATTATATAGCAAGAGCAAAAGCTAGATAAGAGGTTAGCTATGCTAGGTTGTATAAGGGACAGAGCACCTATATAAAGAATTACTAATAGGCCAAGTGCAGGGATACCTAGGGTAAAGTGGTTAGATAAACTAGAATAAAAGAAGGATCTAGATATCCCAACTAGGTTTAAAGAAAGATATACTAAAGGATATTATAATGTAGTAATAATAAGGTACTTTCTAATAGATAGACCATACACACTAAACCAATTATACGGAAAGTGGTATAGGCAACGACACAATGATAAATAGGAAGATTTTTACATGTGGCTAGATAAAAAAAGTTGTCTAAAACTAACCTATTACGGAGAAACGTATAAGTTATATTAAAGGAGCATTAATTATGACGTTAAGGAACCTAGAAGAAGGATCTAGGGACTAGAGAAGTAAGCGACAGATCTTAGTACTCGCAATAGAAATACCAGTGGTTAGGTTAACTAGGTATAGGTTTAAACTTAAAAATAGAGATAAACTAAGAGTTAACCTAAGTTACCTAGCGTATTATATACTATTGTGGATAGCTTGTGTGGATAATACCTATAATATACATAGAGCACTAAAAAATAAGAACCGGAAGTACCTAGTAAGAATATATTAGGCACTAGAAGAAAAGCGGTTTAGGAATACTAAGTATATACATAAATAGCACCTAGTAGAAGTATAAGGTTAAGGAGACTTAACACTTTAACTAGGAAGATTCCTTATGGAAAAATACCTAGATAGATAACAGTAGTGGGAGTGCCTAGAGAACACTTATTTATAGCATATAGAGGAAAAGAAACGAACTAAGTATTAGCCTAGGTTAGACTAAGTACAAACAGGATCTAGCAGCTAATAGTTAGGAAAAGGGGAGGCGTATAGGACTAGAGGGAACTAGTGTTAGAGCCTTAGACCCTTAAAGAAATTTAAAAACAATACCTAAATTTACAAGTTAAATGGCAAGATTAGCAGTTTAAAGTATTAGTAGATAGTAAAGCAACTAGAAACCACATATTACCAAAGGTAGTGGAAAGGATAGGGTTACTACACAAACAGAGGGAACACCTATATCTACTTATAACAATTTTAGGAGATTAGATAGCCTATAGAGGAGGTATTATTAATCTTAAAATAGGACCTATTTAGCTAACCATTAAAGGGAGACCAGTTAGAATGTCTTTTAATATCCTACCATTAGGACAGAATAAGGCGATATTAGGAATGCCTTAGTTATAGGAGTATAATCTAAAGATCAATTGGGTTACAGGTTAGGTTAATATTAAGGATACTTAATAGCGTAAAGTGCGATAGTAAACTAAGTTAGTATAGTACTAAGTTGGAGCGACATATAAAGAGACTAAGTGAGGCTTAAGTTATATACCAAAGAGATACCACAAGTATAGTAAAAAGTTATAGTTACTAGAAAGTGAAAAGCTGTTAGAGTATATAGTATGGGACTATAAAATAGAATTAGAAAAGGGAATAAGTCTAAAGTTCTTTCTAGTCTATAAGCTTACTAAAACAAAGTTAGTAGCGCTTAAAGAGTTTATACAGGAAAACTTACGGAAGGGATATATTAGACCGTTATAGTTATTAGTAGGGTATCCAGTGCTGTTCATCCCAAAGAAAAACGGAAAACTTAGGATGTGTATAGACTATAGACAGTTAAACAGCATTACTAGGAAGGATAGATATCCTTTACCCTTAATTAGCGAAATCTAAGACAGGATAGGCAACGTAAAGATCTTTATAAAGATAGATCTAAGGTAGGCGTATTATTAGATTAGGATTAAAGAAGGCAACAAATAGAAGGCAGCCTTTAGGTTAAAGAAAGGACTATATAAACCATTAGTTATACAATTTAGGCTTATAAACGCACCAGTAACATTCCAGAAACGAATTAATAGTATATTAGGAGAATACCTAGATGAGTTTATTATGGTATACCTTAACAATATTATTATCTACTTAATAAATAAGGAAGAATATAGAGAACACGTTAAATAGGTCTTAAAGAGACTATAGAAAGAATAGATGCTAGTAGCAATTAAAAAATGCGAGTTCTTTATAAGGAAAACCAATTTTATAGGATTTATTATTAAACTAGGAAAAATTAGTATGGACCTAAAGAAAGTCGAAGCTATAGTAAGTTGGTAAGAACTAGAGAATGTTACGCAGTTAAGGTCATTTCTAGGGTTTTGTAACTACTATAGGAGGTTTATAGCATAGTGGTTAAAAAGTATTAAGCTATTTATAAGGCTAACCAAGAAGGAGGAACTATAGGTTTGGGGTAGTAAATAGAAGGAGCTATTCTGTAAACTTAAAGAGTTGTTTACCTAAGAGCCAGTCCTTAAGATCTATTAACCAGAGTTAGAAATGGTTGTTAAGACAGACGCATTAGACTTTGCACTAGGAGTATGCTTGCTATAGAAGCACTAGGACGTATATTATCCAGTAACATACTATAGTTAAAAAATAATACTACTAGAGTTAAACTACGACATCTATAACAAGGAGTTGTTAGGTATAGTTGCAGTACTTAAGAAATAGAGGGCATTTTTACAAGGCACAGAGAACCTATTTATGGTTAGGACAGACTATAAGAACCTTATAGGATTCCTAATAACAAAGGAACTTAACTAAAGACAGGTTAGATAGGCGGAAATACTTATAAAATACCATTTTGAGATTTAGTATACTAAGGGTATAGATAATGCACGAGCAGATGCTCTAAGCAGAAGGGCTAAACTATAAAGTAATAAAAAGCCATTAGGAGCTTTATTGCAAAAAGATTAAGACGGATTAATTAGGTATAATTACCCAAAAATTATAGTAACTAAGGAAAGTCAGATCTATAAATTACTAGAAAGTAATTGGATATAGAAGATCTAAAAGGCATAGGTAGAGGATCTAGACTTAGAGCAATACGAAAATAGAGAGGCAATATATATACCTAAATCTATTGCAGAAGAATTTGTTAAGGAATTCCACAAGGGAATAATATAAGGACACAACGGAGCTATAGGCTTAGTGTTAAGACTTTAAGAGGAATACATTGTTTAAGGAATCTAGGGACTAATAAGATAAGTTATAAAGGAATATCCAGATTGCTAAAGGAATAAACCAACAAGGTATAAGCTATACGGAGGGCTATAACCTATTAAAGTACCAGGAAGACTATAGGAGGTTATATTATAGGACTTTATTATTAAGTTATCAAAGTTAAAAGATCCTATTATAGGACAAGATTATAACGCGATCTTAGTAATAGTGGATAAGCTTACAAAGTAGGGATACTTTATAGCGTGCATAAAAGAAATATTAGTAGAGGACGTCGCTAAAATCTATATAAGGGAAGTATTTACAAGACATGGAGCACTAAATAAGGTTATATCGGACAGAGATCTAAGATTTATAGCAGCGTTTTAGGAGGTATTTTTAGCAGAATAAGAAGTTTACGCAGTAACCTCTATAGCATATTATCCGCAGACGGACGGATAAACGGAAAGACTAAACTAGACACTAGAACAGTATCTAAGGCATTATATTAATTACGCACAGAATAATTGGGTATTGTTATTACCAGTTATATAGTTTATATACAATACAATACTATAAGAAGAAATAGGGACATTACTATTTAAGGCGAACTACGGGTATAAACTAAGAACGTTGTTATTGCTACGCCAAGCAAAGAAAACGAGTAGCACAGCTAAGCAAAGGATAGAGATATTAATGAATCTTTATATAAACCTTAAAGAAACAGCTAAACTAGTACAAGAACAAATAAAAAGGTACTATAATGCTAAGAGATTTAAGGGACCAGATCTTAAGGAGGGAGATAAAGTATAGCTACTACACAAAAATTTTAAGAGTTGACGACTAAGTAAGAAGTTGGACTATGTTAGACTAGGACCTTTTAAAGTTAAGTAAAGAATTTTATTGGTTATATACAAGTTAAACCTACTAGCCAAAATGAAGATCTACCCTATACAATATATCGTGATGCTAGAACCAGTATATGGAGATATAGAGCTACCAGTTTATAAGGCAGACACGTATAGAGGATAAGAGGAAGACAAATGGCAAGTTTTAAAGATTATCGGTTATAAGGACGTAGATAACGAAACATAGTATAAAGTAAAGTAGATAGGCTATAGTGAGACTACTTAGGAACCACTAAGTAACCTAGAGAACGCTATAGAAAAGGTACAGGAGTATTAGAAGAGAAAGGGTTAGGCAGTATTAACAAAGAAGAATTACTAAAGAATAAGTTACCTAAGGGGGACCTAAGAGGAGCACCTACTAAGCTACTTGGAGTTGTTTCCCTTTTAGTTAGAAGAGAGACCGTTCTTTTGTTACCAAGTTCCTATAGACCTTATTAAACAAGTTTCTACTCCTTGGAACGGACCTTCTCACGAACCTTCTTAAGACGAAGAAGACGTGCTGAGGTAGATAAGTACGCCTTATAAGCAGTATAAGTACGCTAAAGCTTAGCAAGGGAGGCTAAGAGTTTATTATTAAGCCTTACATTAGTAGATTAAACACGAGACCCTATAATAAGTCACTTAGGGAACTTAAAGACTGTTAAGAGTTATAGGACGCGCATACTTAGCGTTAGAAACAGAACGAACATCATAGCGCGATTAAACGTTTGCTTTAGTGCACTCCAAACAAGAGGATAGTTATTGGGTAGAAGGACTTGCTAGCGTAACACAAACCAACCCCTCTTTCGCACAATAAGAATATAGAGACGGCATTATCTTACCTAGCGACAGTATGGAGGAAACCGTACGCGCACAACAAAGGGTTAAAGAAGAAGAAGAGGCTTTAGGTATAATAAGTAAGGATATTAACTAAGTTAATTAAACGGATATTACACCTCTAGTAGACAACTTGGAGATATTAGGAATCTTTAAGAATAAAGATAAAGAGGAGGGAGATAGTGTTACGGACAGCTTAAGTACAATGTTATAACTACTTGGAGAAGAGTTGGAGGAAGCTAGTTGGTTAATATAGGTACAGTCTAAGATGGATCTGGTAGAACTATGTAACGAGGAATAGTAGCTAAGGTCACGTAATGTAATCTGTGTGATCTATATAATCTGTGTAATCTATACGGAGTGTATAGAGCGCACGTACCTTACGGAGCGAAGGGATTTCTTAGGCGTATGGTTGTATATTTAAAGGACCATAGTCCCTACCCAGATAGTTCTCTCTTCGTAGTAAATTTTAGAATACAATTAGAGTTAATCTGTTGGGTAACCACTCCACCAGTTATTATTACGTTGTTAATTTGTTCTTACCTATATACCCAGCCTAATAATAGGACCTACCGTAGTTCCTGCTACAAGGTTCCGTTACAATTACGCTAATAGAATTTAGGTCTAGTGGTATAAAAGTAAGTCCTCTTGTTATATTGTTAATCTACTATTAAATGCGCTTATTAAGCTGCTTAATATTTTCTTCTTACGGATTTACTGCCTGGGCTATAAAGGACAAGTTGTAGGCAGATTTAGGTTAGCAGACTGTGGTAATATAGGTGCCTCTTACACGCTATACAGCGTATTGGTCTTTTATATTTACGGTCTTATAGGTCTCTCCATAGGAACTAGTAAGGTCCGTAGGCTTTGCTATAATAAGCTTTAGGTTTTAAGCTTGGCGTTCCTAGATTAGCTAGATTAAGTTTCCCTTTTGTGTAATTAAGCCTTTGTTAAACTTAATTAGAGTCTACTTAGTTAACTGCTTTTGCGGCTTTGCTAGGAACTTAGCTTCTTGCAGTTTAGTCTCCTCTGCGTCTATAAAAGTCTGGTCTGCTAAAAAGAGAATATTATCTATTTGGAGCCCAATAATACTAAGGCCGTTTAATAGGGTATATAGGAGGCAAGGGTTATAGGTTGACTGCTCCATCTTAAGTTTATAGACATGATGCTGGTGATATATCTTAAACTAGTAGTTTCCAGCTTCTAGCACTCTGTAAAGTGGTTTTATAACCTATAAAATTGTTCCTAGTTGTAAGTTAAGCTTAGGGGGTGGTTGTATAAAGATATCCCTACTTAGGTAGGTATTAGACTGTATATAGGCTTATAAGATGTCCCGTAAGTAGAGGGCTATAGGCTTAGTTTGCTATAGTCCAGGCATAAGTGCAAGTATAATCTGTTGGCTGACTTGTTAAATTATAGGCAATTGCGTAAGGACTAAGCCCTTTCCCTAGTTGTTATAAGCTTATATAACAAGCCTCGATTTCTTAAAGGCTTTATTAGTACTAGGGTGCTTAATCTTGTTAATAAAGCGTAAGTTAAATATATGGACGCCTTATAGGACGTCTTTCTCCATTATAACCGCAAAGACGCCCTTTTTAAGTAGTCCATTAATCTCTTTGTGTCTTAAGTCTATAAAAGGGTTTTTCTATACTAGAACTAATATATCCACAGGCGGAGGTTGTCTTATGGATGTACCTATAGAGGTTAGGTAATTTTCTGTTATAGGGTTCTTAGTTATGGAGTGCTTTTAGGGGCGTCCTCGGCCACGCTTTATGGCAGGTTTAGTAGGTTTAGTGGGTTTGCGGGGGACTTCTGGAGTAGGTAGGGGTGCTTTTAGTTTATCTAGTTTGGCGGGTGCTTCTAGTTCATCTAGTTTGACGTTATAGGTATTTTTGGGCTAAAAGTAGGGTTTTATGGACGTGCTTCTAAAGCTGGTTAGTCTGCTAGGAAGTTATATGTAGCATATTTTGTCTTCTACAGCCAGTAAATAATAAGGTCCAGTCTAATTACCGCTCTTATGCTATATAAGGACTTCAGAGTTAAGCGGGAGGTTGTGTACTAAGGTTGTATTAGGTCCATTACGGTAATATAGGGCGCTATTAACAGCTTATTTGGCCCGTAATTTGACTATTTTAGCTATTACCTTCTGTATTATAGTTGCTTGTTCCGTAATAGATGGGGTAGGAGGGCCTAGGTTATTTATCCTTAGGTAGGCTCTGTAAACTAAGAGGGTAGGTACTAGTCTGTTAGGGCTAGCGGTATTATTAATAGCTTTTATGGCTATCTGTAAAGCCAGTCCCTTTTAGATATCCTTATACTCGTCTATAATAATCTGGTAAGCTCTCCATAGAGCTAGGTAAGCTCGCTTAATAAGCCTAATAGACTAATGCGCCTTAACTGGAACAGCTTTTATTAAAATAGCTATGGCCGTAGCATACTGTTAGAATTCCTTGCTGATGAAGTTCCTACCGGCGTTATGGGTAATATACTTAAGAGGTCTAAGGTATGTGTTAATCTAGCAGGTCCGTAAAATATTCTAAGTATATTTTGCGGATATATTTTGCAACCAATAGGCGGCTTAGTAGTGGGTTGCCTTGTTAATTATATATAATACTAGGCTGCCGTTAATGTACATAATATCTATATACACTAAGTGGTTAAAATTAAGATCCTTATAAAGGGTAAACTTAAATTGGCCTAGGGAATGTCCGTATTTCTGGCAAAAGGAGCAGTATTTAGTTAGGTAGTTAATTGCCTTTCTATTAACATTGTCGTGTCTAGAGCGTTTAAGGACTCTATATAGCTTTTCGGCTAACAGGTAGCCAAAACAGTAGTATAGGCGGTGGATTTTAGTACTGGTAAGGTAGTATGGGTTATAGTTAAAAGATTCCTAAATATAGGTCTGTAATATCTCTCCCTATATAAGGAACGGGTGCCTAAATTGTTATATAATTAGTAGGGTAATATACTTGCTTTCTAGGGCAGTTGTGGGGCTAATTATGGTGTCTATAATATTGTTATAGTAAACCTATAACCTATCTATGTCCGCAAGATAGAGTAGAAAAGGGGTATCCGCTTTTACTACGTGGAAGTTAACTAGGCCAATTAGGGTCTTAACTGCTATTAATTTAATTAATATGGTTAAGCCAATGCCGAATTAGACGTTTATGGCCCCAGTTTATATAGTATTAATATCCGTATTATTATTCATAGTGGTCTTATATGTAAGGTACTATCTATAACCTATAGTAGACTTCTTAGAGGTACCTGTATTAATTATAACACTATAGAATTCTTTAGGGGTGTAGCGTTCTATAGTAATATATGCAAATGGGTCCTGTTTGTGGTCTGTAATATCTATAACGGGTCTAATAGGTGTGCTTATGGGCTAGTTTTTAGGTGCAATTAAGTGTGTAAAGGAGTAGTTGGCTAATAAGGTTGTAATATTAAAGGCTTGGCTGTCCGTAAAAGGTCTAAAAGTAGTTAAGAACGTCTCTAAGGTCTCCTATTCCTAAGTATTTAAGTTAAAGTTAATTATAAGGGCTTTTATTAACTTATTAAGAGACTCTTCTACTTTTTTTCCTTTGTAGTCTAAGATAAACTAGTTAATCCGTTTGTTAAATCTCTTTTTAGACTTGTTGTGTTCTTCCTAGGTATGCCTTATAGACTAATATCCTTCCTTACTACATATAAAGCACCTCTAATTGGTTTATCTATGGGGGTATACTTTTATACAAGAGTTGCTGTAGGGGTTATAGGTAGGACCTAGTTGATACTATAACGGAACCTTGTAGCAGGAACTACAGTGGGTTCTGTCAATGGGCTAGGTATATAGGTATAATAAGTTAACAACGTAATAACAACTGGTGGAGTGGTTGCCTAATAGATTAACTCTAATTGTATTCTAAGATTCACTATAAGGAGAGAACTATCTATGGTAGGGACTGAGGTCCTTTAAATACACAACCATACTCCTAAGAAATCCTCTCTTGTACGTAAGGTGCGTGTTATCTATATTAAATATAACATTCCTTCCGTTTAATACAGTTAATACGTTTAATACTACGTAACCTTAGTTACTATTCCTTGTTATATGGTTCCACTAGATCTATCCTAGATTGTGCTTATATTAACTAACTAGCTTCCGCCAACTTCTCTCTAAGTAGTTGTAATATTGTACTTAAAGCGTCCGTAATACCATCTCCCTCCTCTCTATTTTCGTCCTTAAAGATTCCTAATATCTCCAAGTTGTCTACTAGAGGTATAATGTCCGTTTAACCAGTCTAGTTAATATCTATACTTATTATACCTAAAGCTTCTTCTTTTCTTTCCTGGGTTAAGTGTTGCCTTTATACGGTTTCCTCTATACTGTTACTGGGTGAAGTGATGGCGATTCCTTGCTCCTGTTGCGCTAAAGAGGGGTTGGTTTGTGTTGCGCTAGCAAGCCCTATGTCTTAATAACCCTCTTCTTACTCTAAGTATACTAAAGCAAACGTTTAATTGTCTTGCGATATTTGCTCTATCTCTAACGCTAAGTGTGCGCGTCCTATAACTCTTAACAGTCTTTGAGTTCCCTAAGTAACTTATTATAGGGTCTCGTGTTTAATCTACCACTATGAAACTTAATGGTGAGCTAGCCTCCGTACTACTTAAGGTTTAATATGCCTTAGAAGAGTTTGTACGCGTCCTTAAAGCTTAATGCTTGGCTTATGCTTATCTTTAACGCCTTAAATATATTCGTAAGAAGGTCCGTTCTAAGGAGTAGAAACTGGTTTAACAGGGTTTGTCTAAGCTAGGTAACAAAAGAATTAACTCTCCTTCTATAAGGGAAATAACTCTAAGTAGCTTGGCAATTGCTCCTCTTAGGTCCCCCTTAGGCGATTTATTTTTTAGCGATTTCTCTTTGTTAATATTACCTAACCTACTTTCTTCTGATACTCCTATACCTTTCCCATAGCATTTCTTAGGTTGCTTAGTGGTTTCTAGATAGTCTTATTATAGCCTATCCACTTTACTTTATACTATATTTTGTTATCTACATCCTTATAACTAATAATCTTTAAAACTTGCTATTTGTCTTCCTCTTATCCTTTATATATGTCTGCCTTATAGACTAGTGGCTTAATATTTCCGTATACTAGTTCTAGCATTGCGACATACTATATAGGGTAGATTTTTATTTTAGCTAGTAGGTTTAACTTATATATAACTAATAAAATTCTTTGCTTAACTTTAAAAGGTCCTAGTCTAACATAGTCTAACTTCTTGCTTAGTTATTAACTCTTGAAATTTTTGTATAATAGCTATACTTTATCCCCCTCCTTAAGATCTGGTCCCTTAGATCTCTTAGCGTTGTAGTACCTTTTTATTCGTTCTTATACTAGTTTAGCTGTTTCTTTAAGGTCTGTATAAAGATTCATTAACGTCTCCATTCTTTACTTAGCTGTGCTACTCGTCTTTTTTGCTTATTGTGGCGATAACGATGTTCTTGGCTTATACCCGTAATTTGCCTTAAATGGTAATGTCCCTATTCCTTCTTATGGTGTTGTATTGTATATAAACTGTATAACTGGTAGTAATGATACCCAATTATTCTATATGTGATTAATATAATGCCTTAAATACTGCTCTAGTGTCTAATTTAGTCTTTCCATTTGTCCGTCCGTCTGCGGATAATATACTGTAGATATTACTGCGCGAACCCCTTGTTCTGCCAGAAATACTTCCTAAAATGCTACTATAAATCTTAGATCTCTATCCAATATAATCTTATCTAGTGCTCTATATCTTGCGAATACTTCCTTTATATAGATTCTAGTGACATCTTCTACTAATATCTCTTTAGTGTATGCTATAAAGTATCCCCACTTTGTTAGCTTGTCCACTATTACTAAAATTGCGTTATAATCTTGTCCTATAATAGGATCTCTTGACTTTAGTAACTTAATAATAAAGTCCTATAATATAACCTCCTATAGTCTTCCTGGTGTCTTAACAGGTTGTAGCCCTCTATACGGCTTATACCTTGTTGGTTTATTTCTTTAGTAATTTAGATATTCCTTTATAACTTATCTTACTAGTCCCCAGATTTCTTAAATAATGTACTCCTTTTAAAGTCTTAATACTAAGCCTATAGCTCCGTTGTGTCCTTGTGTTATTTCCTTGTGGAATTCCTTAATAAATTCTTCTGTAATAGACTTAGGCATATATATTACCTCTCTGTTTTTGTATTGCTCTAAGTCTAGATCCTTTGCCTATGTTTCTTGGATCTTCTATGTCTAATTACTCTCTGGTAATTTATGGATCTAACCTTCCTTGGTTGCTGCAATCTTTAGATAATTGTACCTAATTAATCTGTCTTAATCCTTTTGTAACAAAGCTCCCGATAGCTCTTTATTACTTTATAGTTTAGCCTTTCTGCTTAGAGCATCTGCTCGTGCATTATCTGTACCCTTAGTATACTGAATTTTGAAATGGTATTCTATAAGTATTTCCGCCTATCTAACCTGTCTTTAGTTGAGTTCCTTTGTTGTTAGGAATCCTATAAGGTTTTTATAGTCCGTCTTAACTATAAATGGTTTTTCTATACCTTATAAGAATGCTCTCTATTCCTTAAGTGCTGTAACTATACCTAATAACTCCTTATTATAGATGTTATAGTTTAACTCTAGTGGTGTCATCTTTTAACTATAGTATGCCACTGGGTGCTATCCATCTTGATATTTCTATAGAAAGTATACCCCTAGTGTAAAGTCTGATGTATCCGTCTCTACAACCGTCTCTAGCCCTGGTTAATAGATCTTAAGAACTAGCTCCTAGGTAAATAACTCTTTAACTCTCTTAAATAGTTCTTATTATTCCTTTCCCTATACCTATGGTTCTTCTTTCTTTGTTAACCGCGTAAACGGCTTAATATCCTGCAACCACTGCGCTATAAACCTTCTGCAGTAATTGTAAAACCCTAGGAACGATCTTAACTATGTTATATTCTCTAGTTCTTGCCAATTTACTATAGCCTCGATCTTTTTTAGATCTATACTAAGTTGGCCTAGTTTAATAATAAATCTAATAAAATTAGTTTTCCTAGTAAAGAACTCGCATTTCTTAATTGCTACTGGTATTTGTTCTTTTTATAGTCTCTTTAAGACCTACTTAACGTGTTTTCTATGCTCTTCCTCACTCTCTAAGTAGATAATAATGTTGTTAAGGTATACCATAATAAATTCATCTAGGTATTCTTCTAATATACTATTAATTCGTTTCTAGAACGTTGCTAGTGCGTTTATAAGCCTAAACTGTATAACTAATAGCTTATATAGTCCTTCCTTTGACCTAAAGGCTGCCTTCTATTTGTCGCCTTCCTTAATTCTAATCTAGTAGTACGCCCACCTTAGATCTATCTTTATAAAGATCTTTGCGTTGCCTATCCTATCTTGGATTTCACTAATTAAGGGTAAAGGATACCTATTCTTTCTAATAATGCTGTTTAACTATCTATAGTCTATACACATCCTGAGTTTTCTGTTTTTCTTTAGAATAAATAGTACTAGATATTCTACTAATAACTACGATGGTCTAATGTATCCCTTTTATAAGTTCTCCTGGATAAACTCCTTAAGCGCTACTAACTCTATTTTAGTAAGCTTATAGATTGAAAAGAACTTTGGACTTATTCCCTCTTCTAATTCTATTTTATGGTCCTAAGCTGTATGCTCTAACAGCTTCTTACTTTTTAGTAACTATAACTTTTTTCCATACTTATGGTATCTTTTTGGTATATAACTTAAGCCTCGCTTAGTCTCTTTATATATCGCTCCAACTTGGTACTATACTAACTTGGTTTACTGTCGCACTTTATATTATTATGTATCCTTAATATTAACCTAACCTATAACCTAATTAATCTTTAGATTGTACTTCTGTAACTAAGGCATTCCTAGTATTGCCTTGTCCTGTCCTAACGGTAGAATATTAAAAGACATTCTAACTGGTCTCCCTTTAATAGTTATCTGAATAGGTCCTATTTTGAGATTAATAATGCCTCCTCTATAGGCTATCTGGTCTCCTAAAATTATTATAAGTGGATATAGATGTTCCTTCTGTCTATATGGTAACCCCATCCTTTCTACTACCTTTGGTGATATGTGGTTCCTTATTGCTCTATTATCTACTAATGCTTCAAACTGCTAATCTTGCCACTTAGCTCTTAAATTTAGGTGTTATTCTTAAATTCCTTTAAGGGTTTAAGGCTTTAACACTAGTTCCCTCTGGTTTTATACGCCTCCCTTTTTCCTAACTATTGGCTACTAGATCCTGCCTGTACTTAGTCCTACTTTAGCTAATACTTAGTTTATTTCTTTTCCTTTATATGCTATAGATAAGTATTCTCTAGGCACTCCTACTACTATTATCCGTCTAGGTATTTTTCCGTAAGGAATCTTTCTGGTTAAAGTATTAAGTCTCCCTAACCTTGTACTTCTACTAGGTACCAACTATATATATACTTAGTGTTCCTAAACCGCTTTTCCTCTGGTGCCTAATATATCCTTACTAGGTACTTCTGGTTCTTGTCTTTAGGTACTCTATATATATTACACATATCATCCACATAAGCTATCTACGATAGTGTATAATACGCTATATGTTTTAGGTTAACTTTTGGCTTGTCTTTATTCTTAAGTTTAAACCTATACCTAGTTAACCTGACCACTAGTATCTCTGCTATAGGTACTAAGACTTGCCACTCACTTCTCTAGTCCCTAGATCCCTCTTTTAGGTTCCTTAATATTATAATTAATGCTTCTTTAATATGACTTATGCGTTTTTCCGTAATGGGTTGGTCTTAGACAACTTTTTTGTCTAGCTATATATAAAAGTCTTCCCATTTATCGTTATATTGTTGCCTATACCACTTTCCGTACAACTGGTTTAGTGTGTATAGTCTATCTATTAGAAAATACCTTGTTATCACTACGTCGTAATATCTTTTAGTATGTCTTTTTTTAAACCTAGTTAGAATATCTAGATCCTCTTCTTGTTCTAGTTTATCTAACTACTTTACCCTAAGTGTCCCTGCACTTAGCCTATTAGTAATTCTTTATACGGGTGCTCTGTCCCTTATATAACCTAGTATAGCTGACCTCTTATCTAGCTTCTGCTCTTGCTATGCGATAATTCTTATTCTAAACTTATCTATAGTTTCTTATTTTCTATGTTTTGTAGTTGGATCTTTGTAGTTATCTTACTTTTTAATTCTGGTATTAACTGTTTAATCTTTAGGCTGAATACTGCGTTCCCCTAGAATTACTAATATTCTTACTTGTTCCCTAAACTTGTAGTTCTTAAACTTGCGTCCTATACTTATTTATTTGTTACTAAACTAAGTTACTACCCTTTCCTATTAGTTTTCGTCTGTTATGGGTTCTTAGGTGTGTCTTATCTTGTCTTAAGAATCTTAAGCTTTTCTTATCTCTTCTTAAGAATCTTGAGCCTGTGGCCTTTTGCCTTTACCGAGTAATAAGCTAGCACTAGTAGTTATCTACTTACTTAGTTTCTTTTAAACGTTACTCCTATTATCTTATAAAGCGATGGAAATCGTATCTAATAGTATCGCTATGCCCGTTACTGAACCTTGTTTGGTAATGGTCTCAGTCTCTACTTTTATTGCGTTATTGAGGTTTAAGTGCTCCCAATTAGCCTCCTTTTTATTCTTATTACTGTTAATTAATAAGTACTCTAACTCTATTGTTATTACTGCTAATCTTTGTCCGTATATTGCTGTAACATCTTAATTTAGCTTATAGAGTTAATCTTGTTCTTTATCTAACTCTCTAGTTCCTCGGAGTCCTTTTAACTCTAGCTCTTATAGCTAATAGCTTACGCCGTACTTAGCGTCCTTATAAATTCGGCATACGTTATTATAACAATACGCAAAACTGTTAATTAAACATTCTTTTATTTCTTGCAGTACACCGTCATCCCTCTGTATATACGCGCCGTCTGCTGGTCTGGTTCCCTTTACTGTGTAGTTACTCTAACCACCTCTATAGTCTCTAGCGAAATAACCCTGTTTTCTATAATTTATGTAAGCTCTATCTTTAAACCATCTTTCTTGCTGTGGAGTCTGCCTAAACGTCTTTTACTGCTGAGATCCCTAGTTTGGCCTCTACTCCTTGGTCCTTTAATCACTTAATCCTTAACCTCTAGGTTTCCATAGTTTCTTTTCCCATCTTTAGGTTTCTTTAGTACTGCTTAGGTCCATTAGCTCTGCGCTATTCTATAGTTTTTAACTCTATGTCTGTTATTACGTACTTTGCGCCTTATACGACTATAGAACTCTGTCTTGCCCTCTTTTAGCTTGTTCCCTTTGGTAGATTCTATTATTAATCTTTATTAACTAATCTATTAACTCTTTTAGAGTATCCGTATCTTCTATTAGGATGATTATATCCTGGACTTTAGCCTTAAGTCCCTATTTATACTATGCCATAAGCGCCCTATTATTCCACTCAACCTGCGTAGCTAGTGTTTAAAACTGTGTTGTATACTTAATTGTTAAAGTGCGTTGTACTAAGTTCTAAAGCTTTTGTTCTACTATGGTTATAGCCTCTAGGTCTCCAAATATCTATATTAGTCGCTCTGTGAACCCGTTCTAACTAGTAAATATATACCGTACATCCTAGTTAGTAGTTATTATGCCATTAGCCTATATTTCCGTAAGATACAGCTTAAACCACTTAAGTGCCCTCCCCGTTAGGAACAATCCTGTATAGGCTACTTAATCTAATGATATTACTAACTTCGCTCCTTCCTATACTACCTTAAAGTGCATCTGCGTAAGAAATCCTTTAAGCTTCAACTTTTCTCCTAAGAATTGTTTAATTAAAGGTAACTTAATCTTTACTACTCTAATTCTATTAATGCGTTCTTTAAGTATCCTATTATTATCTTATAAGTAATTAACCATTTCCTATAACTAACCTTGCGTAACTACTTAAGAATCTCCCTTATCTATACTGGTATTACCTAGACCTAAGGTTATGGCTCCCGTTAACGCTGTTGTAACTAGTGCTGCTCTTAGTGGCATATTGTTTAACTTTGTTCTAATACTATAACCTTGGTAGTAAATGTGTAACGGAACCTTGTAGCAGGAACTACAGTGGGTTCTGTTAATAGGCTGGGTATATAGGTACAATAAGTTAACAATGTAATAATAACTAGTGGAGTGGTTGCCTAATAGATTAACTCCAATTGTATTCTGAGATTTACTACAAGGAGAGAACTATCTACGGTAGGGACTGAGGTCCTTTAAATACACAACTGTACTCCTAAGAAATCCTCTCTTATATATGAGGTGCGTGTTGTCTGTATTAAACGTAATGTCCCTTCCGTTTAATATAGTTAATATGTTTAACACCACGTGACCTTGGTTACTATTCCTCGTTACATGGTTCCACTGGATCCATCCTGGATCGTGCTTGTATTAACCAACTAGCTTCCGCCGACTCCTCTCTAAGTAGTCGTAACATTGTACTTAAAGCGTCCGTAACAGATACGGGTGCTGCTAGCAGTAGCGGCGGTCCGTAAAGTAGGCATCTAAGTCAGTTTATGGATTTTATAGGTCCGTAATAAAGGCTTAAGTACTGCCTGGTGGGTTTGAGGCTTTATACGTTATAATAGAGGACTGTAAATTGTTAATAAGGCTAGCTATAGTGTCTGCGGGCTTGTAATAGGCGTATTTATAGGGTCCCATTTCCTGGCAAGCTATAATAAGTTTATTATACAGGAAGTCGTCTGTTTAAAGCTTGATATTAAGACCGTGCTATAGGTAGTGGAGGTTTTTAATAAGGATTTATAGGCACTCTATGGTTGATTTTTTAGTGTTCTTATCTATTACGGTCCGTAACTTGGTCGCATTCTATTAGGTAAGGATATTACGCTTATATTCCGGTCCTTTAAAGTAGTTGCGTGTGGCTTTGCATAGCTTATTAAAGGGAACACTAAGGGGGTTGCTCTTAAGGTTGGTGTAGTAGTGGTTAAGTGCTAGGCCGCGCAGTATGGTAGAGTAGGCTTAGCTAAACTCCTATTTAGGAATATCGGCCTTCTAACAGAGGTCCGTAAAGATGGTTAGTTTAAAGTTAAAGTTATCATTTTTACTGCTATACTTAGATTTGTTAGTATAGAGCTTAGTTAGGTTAGCTAGCTCCTTACCATAGGTCTTTACTTAGGTGGTTTGCGGATCTATAACTTAAACGGAAGGGTTTTGGTCCGTATTTTGGTTTATAGGGGTATTATGGTCTATAACTTAAGTACTGGGTGTGCTTTGGCCTATAAGATTAATTCCAAAACTGCTTAGGTTTATAGGACGAATTTAGTTAAGTGGGTTAGGTATAAGGCTAGTAATCCCATTAAGTTTGGAAGAAGTAAAGAGTTCTTTAGTGGCTTTAACCTGGTCTAGGATTTCCTCTTTAGTCTATTCCGTTTGGTCCTTCTTATATATTATATTGTATAAAGACTATATAATAGTAACTTGCTTATCCCTTTTAACCCATACACCTTGGTAATATAAAAGGGTTTATAGGTTATAGATGGTAGTAGGGTTATAGGCCTTAAAAATAGCTTCCGTAAAGTTTGTAAAGTCTTCCTAGTATTACTCCTATAGGTCGTTATTTATAAGCTTGAAATATTCATATTTAAGAACTTTAAATTTAATATAGTTATTAACATTGGTTATAGACATAAGGTTAACTCCCTGCCTCCACTTTTCTTAACCTTTATTGACTTGCTTACTTAGGTCTGCCATACTATATAGTGTAGTATAGTGCGTTGCGGGTAGGGAAGGTCTTATAGTGGTCCGTAAAGGCGGTTAATAGGTCTGTAACGGTTTGTAGGAGGGTAGGGGGTTTCTATAAGGTCTTATAACGGTCTGTAAAAGCAATTAATAGGTCTGTAGTGGTTTGTAGAGGGGTAAGGGGTCTCCATAAGGGGTCTAAAAAAGAGGTTAGAGGGTGTGGTAGGAATAGGGGTTTAAGGTTTAGAGGTAGATTGAGGGTAGGAGTTCTATATAGGTCTGTATTCGCGTTTATTATACTTCTAGTAAACCGTACTAAGACTTAAATAAGTATATAGAGTTGGTAATAAGTCTGTAATCCCTAACTTCCGACCTTCTAGTAGGTCGTACTAGGAGTCTAAACGGGTGGTTACTATCGTGTATCGCTCAGTGGGAGGTGTTGAGTGATTGCTAATCTGTGCGCGCTCACTAATTAGTGTTTGTACCAACTTAATGGTATAATTGAGTCGTATCTAGGGGCATGAAATACGTATAGTATCGTATGCTCTTTTGGATGGTGGTGACTGTTGATTGTATAAAGCAGACTACGTAGTCTATATACTAATGCGCCTCCCCCTTGATTAGTCAGTGCTCTAGGAGTGCACCAGACGCGTAAGCGGGTGGTTGGTGCACCGAACGCGTAAACGCGTGGTTGATGTACCGAACGCTTAAGCACGCGGTTGGTACAACAGGTGCTGTAATTATACAATATATTATATATAGCTTATATTATAGAATTCTACTTATTACTAGTGTTAAAGAAGAGGCATTAGCAGATTATTATAGCGTGGACATTTAGGATTGTATATCTTTGTAATACTCCTAATATAAGCCAGATATATCCTAATTACCATCTTTAATGTTTATATATATGCGTTCCTCCTGCACCCGTTACCCTTTATAGAAGAAGTCCTCCTGTAATTATTCTAAGTCTTTAATTAAGGACTAAGTTGCTTCTATTAGTAGTAGTATAGAAGAACTACCTAAGATAGGTAAGTGCGCAAGGGTGCCTGGATTATATCTTAGATACATTATTAATCTATCCTAGATATATCTCTGCGCACTTTAGGGTGGCTGTAATTATTGGCCATTTCTAATACTAAGATCGCACGATCTTAGATATACCAAAAATAGAGTATAGTTGCAATATTATACGATCAAGTGTAGCTTTAATGGCGATAATTTTGAAGAATTTTGTATTAAAAGCTTATGAAGTGTGCGCGCACGGTGCTAAAGTTCATCTAGTGTAAGATTTTGCGACGTGGCGTATTTCAACACTCCCGGAGCTTTCGGCAACACTGGCCGAGCTGTATGCTCCCCAGGAAGTACAGGTCGAACGCCAAACCGAGCGTCACACGGCCCTCGCCGAACGGCGCCTGGTGCGCTAGCTCTTCCAGCGCGGCCAGCACCCAGGGCTCGAGCGGCTGGTGGGACAGGCTGAAGGGCTCCCAGGACGCCACCCGGTTGGTGGTGCAGTAGCAGAAGATGGAGCGGATGCCGGACGAGACGGTCGCCGAGATGGCGAGTTTGCTGGCTGAGGGCGAGTAGTTGAGGTGCGCGTGGTCGACGATGGTTGTGGTGCCGGCTGAGAGGGCTTCTAAGCAGCCACCCAGCTCGCCCCAGAAGATGTCGGCGGGCGTGAAGTTGGAGGACTGCATGTTGCCTAGTAGCGAATTAGATATGTAAACATTCTAGGACCATTGTTTTTTAAAAGGATTGTTTGTATGAGTACCAGTGACCATGTAATCAAGGAGAAGCTGGTCGGCATGGCGTCCTTTGAGCTGGGTTTGCCAGACATGGTGGTGGGTGTCGACGAAGCCAGGGGAAATGATTTTATCCGTACAATCGATAGCTTCGACGTTGGGTGGAGCTGAGATTTCCGGCTCGATCTTCGCAATCTTGTTCCCTTCTATGAGGATATCTGTTTTAAGAGCCTTGATATGGTCATCGGCATCATGGATTAGAGCAGTGCCACCTTTCAGGAGTAAAGAAGCCATTTCAAAATATTTCGATACAGAAAGCAGAGAAGTGAATATTTAGATGTTGGCAGACGAAAAGAATAGGAAATGTGGATTTTAACTTGATAAAATTCCTTTGGTATATATATATGCACGTCATCTTTCCATGGCGGGCCTAGGTCCTCACAGCGCAGCCAAGGTGCTTGTACTACACCCTCGCATTCAGCTTTAAGGCACCAGCTCGCCTCGCCTTTAATGGAAGTCCGCTCCGCACGGGTTAATGAGCAGTCAGATATAGCAAGTCGATTCTCGTCTTCGTCTCCACGAGATTGGTTGGAACTGAAGTTTCCATTTCAAACAAAACATGTTCTAGACTGCTTACATGGAATCGCTCCTTAAGAAAAGGCGTGCCGAGGCCGACATGGGCTAACACCGCTATTTCCGAGTATGACCGTCTTCATGAAAGAGGCTGCACCTTTTTTGTTGGTTGGGTAGGGATATTCACAGGGAGCTTCCTGCAATCACGTGGTAGCCTCGCTAGTGTATAGATTCGTTGGTGACGACTCCACCATGAGTCTCCACACACCACCATACACCTGCGTTCCTGAGTGACATTTTTAAACGTATCGGAGCGTCATGTTTGAAGTCACGTGTATGCTTACTAGTTAGGTAATTGGCCTTTCATATTCAGGCCTATCTTGAAACTTTAGCACTTTATTATCAGAGGAGTGAGTTGAAAGCCGCAATTCCTCCAGCTGAGGATGACAGATTAAGCCATCTAGCATCTCAAGCACCACTTTAAAAAGCACTAAGCTAGCAAGCTTAGCAGCTAGTCACTATCGACGAGAATGAAACCTGTGGCGTCGAGTCAGTGGCTGCGAGATGAAGCTATGGAAGCACATAGCTCCCTGAGACTCGTTCCTCTAAGGGAAGCATAAGGTGAAATCAGAGCAATCATGATGAAATTATAATTCGAGTAAAGGAAGTGGATGGAAGGAGCATAGGCATAATAAGAAAATACTGTTGGTAGCACTTAGAAGGATGCAGAATTCCAAGCTTGATGGCTGCATTAACTAGCTTAGCGCCTGTCCTCCTTGAATCTCCCGACGCCGTGGGGTTTCTGATAGATCGATCCACGATGACAGATCTTATTAAAGAAAAGAGTCTGAAGGATTGCATACCTCCCGTTTCTGAAACGAGTGGGATCAACAGATTGCCGCGATGTTCTAAACATCGGAACATCCCGAAAGGACAGATATTGAGTGTATTAAGACAAATATTGCTCCTTTCTATAGTAGAGGCTAGACTCGTCATTAGCGCCACATCATAAATAATCGAGTCACCTTAGCAAACATAAGATAAATTTCTCTAGGCAGCCATATATTTGAACCCGAAATCTAGACGTCTCTGTGGCAAGATATACAGAGGAGCATAATAAATGAATAAAGTACTATACATATTACTCATTAAGCCTTTAGATTATTGCGTGGCTATAACAAATCTATATGCAACGAATCCACCAAAAAGACTACAAAAATCCTATAGTGGACACAAAACCCAGAGCTCTAAAAAATGTCAATGCCCAAATGCGCCGTTGGCTATGCAAGCTTAATGAGTGGACGCCCACCAATAACGTTAAAGGAGTGTCGTAAGTGGTTCATTGTATATTCCCTGCATCAAAATCGCTATGCTTTTCATCTACGCATACCCCAACCCTTCAACGTAAACATTTTAAAACTATCAAATCATCACCAGTGATAACCTCCCGTCGGCTTTAGGCCAACGTGAGACGAGGCGGACACCCACGTCGAGCTGGAGCTGGAGTACGCATAAGAAATGGAGCTAGCTCCAGTGCCAGTAGGTTTGCTGCTGTATCCGGTGCCGACAGACTTGCTACTGTATCCGTTTACACTCAGCTGCGTTGATATTTGAACTGCTGCAGATGAGGGGGTCTTGGTGGTTTCCGGATACTTCGTGAACGTGACACAAGTTGTCGTGCCGCTCTCAGTGTAAGTGTGTATCTCGTAGCAGGTATGGCATTCCTTGGGTGGAGTTTGAGGAGCAACAGTGACGTAAACGGTGCTGTAAACAGTTGTCGGAGCCGGGCAGGTCCCTGAAGCAAGAGCGGTAGAAGTAACAGCAGCGACGCCGACAGGAGTAGTAGCAGCGAGGCTGGGCTGAGTAGTCTTAGTTTGCCATACAGTCACTTCAGTAGAGTAGATCTTCGTCGTGTAGCTTGCACTCAGCCATGTCGAATAGTAAGTGGTGGCCCCCTGGCTACCCACTGCTAATGAAGTTGGCACGAAAATCGGGGTTGAAGTGGTAATTGTTGTTGGATAGACGATCGAGCTAAGACCAGTTGAATGGGGTATCGACGGCGTCGTCGACTGGTGGTGGCACCCTCCCTTGCATGATGTGATGGTAATAGTTGATGTAGTAAGAGTTGTGATGACTTGAGTGCCGGAAGTCTGCGTTACAGGGCAAACTGTAACGGTGGTATACGTGGTTAGAGTCTCCGTGCTCGGGCTGCCTGTGCCACTGCCCGTGCCAACGACAGGTGAAGACCAGGGAATGTATGGCAGGCGTGAAGATGAGGGTGAGGAAGAATGATGACCGCCACTAGAGTAGGCCGCTGTTGAAGAAGCGGTGGCTCCTGTTGGGATGGGACCTACGGAAGTGGTCGAAGAAGAAGCTAGCGATGCTACTGAGGGTGCCGACCTCCATGAGGAGCTTGCACCAGACGGAACCCAGCTACCATAATGTCGGGGCCAGTTCAGGACAGGCTCAGCAGAAGCTGCGCCAACCAAAGCAGCGAGGAGCAAGGATGCTGAATACATTGTCGAAAAATGAGTCGAAATAAGAAATCTGAAGATGAACTTGAGTGTAGTGAGGAATAGATTCTGAAGCCTTTCTTAAGCGATGGACTTAAGGAAAATTCAGAGAAACGACTGGTTGTTCTGAACGTGGAATAAGAAAAGTGAGTGTAAGGATGTATTATACTGAGGATGAACTTTAACAGATGCCGATGAATCCCAAGAGGACAGCATGGCATATGTACTTATAATCCACGCGACCACAGCATTCCGTCGCTGATAAAACGTGGGAGCGTTTTGTTACACTCCCACTGTGTCATCTTTGTTGCTGCAAATCCCTCTAAGGCAACGGCGAATACGGAATCGATAGCGTGGATAGCTGATGTGGGATTGGGTGAGCATTGGCGGGAGGAATGCACAGCCTTAACCACCGCATGGTGGCAGTGACAGGGGTAACATTACTGAACACGGGTCTACAGCAGATATGTGAGCACCTGAAGAGGAAATCTTCACGCCGACATATGGCGAAAGTGAGAGTGGCTCGTTGAGGCGTGGCGGTGGTGTGGTCAGAGTATGGCGGTGCGTGGAGTGACCATGCCAAGGCTGCTGCTAGTCGGCATTACCGCGTGAGATGGGCGATATTTTTGGAATCGCCCAGCTCCTTGTGGATTAGCCCCTGAGTTCGCGTCTTTCTCGTAAGACTGACGGTTTCTGCGCAGCAACGTTGCAGCGTCGCCATCACCGCATCACCATACTATCATCGCCCATCAACGCCATCAACCCAGCTTGCCACAGATTGCCATGACGCAGCCTCAATACGAGCCGCAAAATTCAGCACGCAGCACGGAACCGCGGCTCACTGACCCTGCTGCGGTCGATGGCTGTAACCAACCTTATTTCGACACCTCAGCTCCGTGGCAATGAGCCATCAAACTTGAAGAGCTAATACCTCGTGAATCAAAGCATAGAATCTCTGTTTCTCACACCGTACAACAGCTGTTTTGCGCTTGAAAGCCCCACGTTGCAGTGAGACGACGCATCGGTCTTCCAATATTCCCCGTTTATCGTATCGCGAATCCGCTTGGCAGCGAGAGTGGAGCCCGTATCTCAGTCTCGCAAAAATGCAGACAGAACCAATTATTGACAACGACCTAAATGGCATCCTCAAACATGGCGCTTTCGTGGTAGTACCTCATGCAAAGTTTTATCGGCTTCCGAATACGGCATGGGAAAAAAGCCGACAGAACCGATATCCATTTTAAGTACACGCACCGTATTTGGCATCCGCTAACTCGGATTTCCTGCTTTCCATCGGAAGACAGGCCGTTCGGAGCACGCTGGAGCCTATGATACTTGTTCGACCTTTGCCACTTGTCTTGTATGTGCTCAGCTCCCCGAATCACATCCAGAAAAGCTTTCTGCTCATTGGGTCTTCATCACCCGATCTCTAACCGCCTCGAAGCGAATACTGTCGACTGCTTCGTAAGGGTTGATACGGAGGTAGGCGCAGAATTCTCTGACTGTGTCAATAGTGCCTAATACTGACTCATTCTGATTCCAAAGGAGTGTAGATTAGTGATCTTTTTGGACTGGGTTAAAGTTGGAGTGGATTGGAGTGGACTGCTAGCCTTGATAGGCAAGGGTTAGGAATAATTTGGAATGGAGTGGATTTGAACTCAAATCCACTCCACTCCACTCTGAAAATATCACTGGTGTAGATTTATCTCAAGTAACGCATACAACGTCTCCGAATCAGGTTTATTAGATTATGGAAGGGCGTCCTGGAGTATTAACTGGGCAAATTTCGCTTTTTGGGCGCGAAACTGCTCAGGCGAAATCGTCTGATAATCTTGTTACCCCTGAAGGGCTAGAGAGTGGTTCCGCCAGCTCTGGTTGAGCGTCGGGGTTGGTCTCGGTCGTTTCCTCATCTCCTCGAATTCTAAATTGAAGCTATCCCACCCAGTGATCTATTTGGATCGGAGTGGAGCGAATTTGAAGCCAGATCCACTCCATCCACCAAATATTCGATTTGAAGCCAGGAGCGCCACGGAGCTCCAGTGTAGTTATATACTATTTATAGTAAGTCTTGGCACGAATTTGGTGTAGTATTCGAGAGGTAGGAGGCCTTTAAACTTACCAAAAAACATCGTCAAATGGGCTCATCAGATTCCTCATCTTCCTCTGTAATATCATCGTCCTCAATAACCACCACCTCACTGTCGGGCGTAGCCTCTCTCTCAGCCTCTACCTTAAAGCCCTTAATTGCATCAAACTCCTCATCAAAGCCAGAGCCCCAAGTATCCTCAGAAGTAGTAGGTGGTTGAGGCAGAGCTTCTGCAGCTTTACGAGCCGCAGAGGCTTGTGCGGGCGATATTGTAGGAGCTGCAGGCTCTCCTTCTACCTCTCCAATTTCTTGATCGTCAAATACGCCTTTTTTTGGACGCCCGTACGAGTGCCGAAGACACTCATTTGCCTCAATTATATCCATCCACAATCGAGAGCGACGATCCTCAAGAAGAATCTTGCAGCTGCTGAAGAGCCTCTCGCATTCGTCTGACATCGGAGGCACTGCAAGAATATCAAGGGCAAAGCGAGCCAAATCCGGTTGGCTTTCAAGGCGATCTATCCAGTATTGTATAACGTCAAAGTGTTCGCTCTCGTCAACCGGCTCGCAATTGGTTTCAAGGTAGTCTCTTAAGATATCCTTCTCAGGCGGTTGAATCGTTTGAGATTGGCAAGAGACTTTGAGGCGTTTATGAGCTCGAGCAGAGGTGTACGTCTTGCCTGGCTTTGGTGGCTGTAGTAGAGAGTATGTAGAAGGCAAGTTCGAGAGAGAGGCCAAAGATTTACCTTTGTATTCGAGCCAGAGCTCCTTGACGAGAGCCTCAACTGTAAGGATCCACCGCTGCTTCTCAGCTGAGTCCTCCCATTGCTGTTCAAACCACCTCGTCTTGAGAGTTGGATTTAGTACAATCGCTGCGTAGTACGCTGCAGTATCATCAGCCTTCTTATAATACTTCTCGCACTTTACCCAAGCAGCCTCTGCACGGCCTGCAAGATATCTGTAGCTTTGGGCCTCCTGGCGGCTCTGCCAGTGCTTCTGCTTCTCAGCTGCAATCTCTAAGAACTTCTGCTTTGTAGTATCAAGCTCATTTATGAGCCAATCAAGTGTTTGAAAATGGTCCACAAGACTCGTTGCATTCCCTTCTACCATAATAGTAGCCTCGTAGAAGGTCTCTGAGTGATCGTGTAGATATTCAAGCTCCTTCCAGTGGTGGGTTTAAAGGATATCATCCTTTGAGAGAGGCTTTGAGCTAGAGGAGGGTGTATAAGTGTCGCAGAATTGTTTAACGCGTTGCTTGCAATTTAAAAAGCGACTAATAGCCATAAAAAGGGAATTCCAACGCGTTTGATTATTCTGTATAAGCTAATTGGCGTCAGTATTAATTTAAAAGGTAAGTTAAATATTGCGACCGTATCCCTTAACCCGTTAAAATTCGTCCAACGATTATCAGCCAATTAAAGCATCTAGATTAGCGAAAGACACCCAATGAAATCCAAACGCAAACTTTAAGCGACCTTAGTGTAGGACTCTGACGGGTTAAGGGATAGAGACTCTTACCTCAGCAAGCTCAGACGCGATTCTGTTGGTCCGGATTTTCAATCGGTCCGCAAGCTGACTAACTACGTTTGTGCGAAACCACCAGAATCACGTCTGAGCGTGTTCCGCGACAGTTCTTAGTAAATCCACGGATATCCGCCTTGCGGAGGTTGCGGATATTAGAATAACTCAACACCAATATTTTATATTATTTCCCAAAGTTAATCGATTATACAACAGAACCTAGGCTTTTTAAATATATTATTTTTATTACTTAGGTATTTTTAGGTCTTATAATCAATTTCATAAA